>Ga0307377_10001589_pt1 | contig 28322 bp, 34 predicted proteins | sample TR3MG_FD_202535 | JGI IMG/M metagenome (GOLD analysis project Ga0307377, IMG submission 202535) | Soil microbial communities from Risofladan, Vaasa, Finland - TR-3 | ecosystem: Environmental > Terrestrial > Soil > Coastal area > Acid sulfate soil | place: Finland: Risofladan, Vaasa | collected... | reverse complement strand
GACGCCCTGCCGTGGCTACGCAGTTTCCTGAAGTGCTGGGCCAAAGGAATCGGTGGCCCTAACTCCGTCCGCCTGTACCGCAGCTGATGAGCCAGATCGACACCGTATTCCAGTCCATCCCCGCCCCGCTCCTAAAGGACTGGGGCCAAACCATCACGTACATCAAAACCTCCACACCCCGCACCTACGACCCCACCACAGGCAATGTGACTGGAGCAGACACCAACGTGACGCTGAAGGGCGTCATCACCCGCGTAAGCCCCCGCGAATCCGAGGGCCTGTACCAAACCACCGACCTCAAAGTAATCATTGGCACCGCCGAGCTTGGCACGTACTACCCAACCGAGGCCGACCGCATCCAATACCTCCAGGCTGGAGTAACCCGCGAGGCTAAGATCATTGCCATCACCAGCTATCGCGGTGACAACCCAGTCCTCCATACCCTCATAGCGAGGCCCCAATAATGGCCCGCGACATTAAATTTTTGGTTAAAGATATTAAAAAAGCGACTGTTCAAGCGGCTAGAACTACGTGTGTAAAAATTATGAACGGGCTTGTGGAAGCAGGCCCTGGTTATAGCGGCGAGTTCTCTTCTGCGTGGTACGCACTGGAAAGAGGTGCGACTCCCGGAGGCCCACGTAGCTCAAACCGTCTGTACACGTACGATTTACGCAACATACCTGTAACAAGATTTAACGCCTCGGGCACATGGTATGAAATTGTTAATGGCGCCGAACACGCAGCGGAAGCAATGGATCTTGTCCCCTACGTTTACGGGGACTTCGAGGGAGAGGCAATCAAGCCTCAAAAATTAGGTTATAGAGCCGAAGGGGCTACACGGGGTGATCTCAGCGGTGGCAAAGGTCCCAATACAAGCACTGCTCCGCAGGATTGGTGGCCCACATATAATGCTGGGGGCGCTTTAAGCAAAGACCTTGCTAAAGGAGTGCGCGAAGGTTTTGGAAAAGCTAGGGGCTTTGGACAATGAACTACCAAGCAATCCGGGCGGCACTGGAAAACCCGCTACTCACCGCGTTTAACTCACTGGTGCCGGCTGTACCAGTGTTTTTCGATAACATCACGGCAGTCCCACCCAACACCACTACCGAGTACGTCCGCATTAACGTCACATTCGGCATCACGAACGAGCCCACATTGACCAGCAGCATGGACAATGCGCGTGGAGCCCTGATCATCCGCATCTTCACGGAAAAAGGCCGTGGTCCTGCCCGCAACCAAACCCTGCTGACCACTGCCGTCAACGTCCTAGAAAACCTAAACAGCACTGCGAAACCTTCAACTGGCACATTTATGCGAGTCGGTGAAATCAATGGCCCAACATTTTCTTCTACTGATGCAGCTCCGCATTTTGTGGGCCGCATCGACACAAGTTGGGTAGCAACAGTCCTTACCTGAAGAGTGTTGCTATTCTGGTAGAAGCCGGGCAGTGCCCGCCCCACTGTCCAATTCCTTTCGGTAAGTTCCTATGACCGCCACCGTTCTGTCCGGCACGTCCGGCGCTTTGTATTACAGCCCAGCTGGTACGTCTGCTACCACGTTGACCGCATCTGCTTTTCCTGCTTCAGGTTCCAACATTACTGTCGGCACGTACCTCGGTTACAGAGCTGATGATCCCGTAACACTGGCTTATCCTGCTGGCGCCACCGTAACTAACGCTATTCCAGCTGGTGCGTACTTCGTTAAAACCTACGTTGCTGCAACCGGCGTAATGACCATCAGCACCTCCGTTGGTGGTAGCGCCGCAACAGCCACAGCAGTGCCTAGCAACTTTGGCTCCGACTTCGCCAGTATTACTTTCACAGCTCCCGTCGTAGTCGGCTCTGTACGCGACTGGAACTTTGAAATCACCCGTTCTGAGATCGACGTAACCACCATCGGTCAGGAAGTCGGCCAGTACACCCCCTTCCGCACCTACATCGCAGGCTTTGCAGATGGCAGTGGTTCCGCCACGGTGTACAACACCGATGATGACAGCAACATGTCGAACCGCCTAATTGAAGACGTTATCCAACGCCAGCAAAACGGCGCTTTGATGAAACTTTACATTGACCGCGTTGTTGTCTCAGGCACCGTCAACGACACCCTTAGCCGTTCCATCACCGTCCCGGTGATTCTGACTTCAGCTAGCCTGACGGTTAACCCTGACGACGGCCAGTCGGTCGCCATCAACTTCCGCCCCTCCGAAGCCCCCATCTTCGACTTGTCCAAGTCCTGATAGCATCCAAGCTGTCCCCCGCCCGCCCCACCACACGGTGGGGCTTTTTCATGCTTATTGCGTTACACTAGAACGTAAATCACCAAGGTTTTATGCCCGCCTCAACTCCCACTCGGGCGATTGACCGCCTCCGTAAGGCTGCCAACCTAGAGCCCACCAAAAAGAACGTGGAGCTATCCGATGGCTCTACCTTTGAGATGTGGGTCAGCCCTTTGACGATGGCCGAGCGCGAACGCGCCCAAAAGCAGGCCAAGTCGGACGACGCCAACGCCTTCGCCCTCCAGCTCCTGATCTCCAAGGCACTGGACGAAAACGGCACCAAGCTCTTCGCCCCCGGCGAAATCGACGTACTCAAAAACGAAGTCAAGGACAAGGATCTCCAGACCCTGATGCTGGCAATCCTCACCGACGACTCCGAGGCTATGGACCCAAAGTCCTAGCCGCCGAACTGCGTAAAGACAACTGGCTCATGCTCCAATTTGGCGTTGCCAAAGAGCTGGGCCTAAGTCTGACCACAGTTTGCACCACCCTCACCCCCGAAGAGCTGCTCGGCTGGAGCGCCTACTTCAGCATCCTGAACGAGGACCAGCAAAAAGAAATCGACAAAGCCAAACGCCGCCGCTAACCCGGCGGCTTTTTTGTTGTGTAGACTGCCTAGACAGCAACGGTAGGAGTGTCGTGATCGACTATTCAGCAAAAATTAAGCTGATTGTCGACGGCTTACAGTCACTAAAACAAGTAGAAGAGCGTCTAACCAACCTCAACCGTCTGGCTGCACTTGATTTAGGAAAGGCGGTCAAGGGCACAAGAACTTTTGGGGCGGTAAAAAAGGAGGTAGACGATTTAGCGGGTAGTTTTTCCAATTTAGGCAAGATAGTAAGAGGTATTGCAGTAGGCACCGGCCTTGGTGCACTTACCACGTCAATAAACGGGCTTTCTCAAGCCGCAACCGCATTAAAGTTTGGGGGTATAAGTAAATTTGCCGCTGCACTTGCTGCGGCAACAGGACCGGCAGCAGGTTTATTTAAGGAACTGTCGGCACTAGCGATCCAATTTCCTGTTGTTGCTGGAACAGCCACTGTAGCTGGAGCAGCTTTACTTGCCTTTTCTCCGCAAATTTTACGTGCAAGTAACGCAACCCTACGACTAGCAAAAGCAGCTGCGGAAGCCGGTCAACCGCTGTCTCGTCTTATGGCGAGCCTGGCTAGCAGCGGTTTTAGGGTAGACATGTTTATAGATGCAACACAAGCGGTAAAAATATATCAAAGCCGGTTGCGTGAGTTAAGTGAAACCGTATCTGTACTATCTGCTCGTCAAACGGCGCTGCAGACTACATTAAATAAATTTAACTCTGAAAGTGACACAGCAGCAAAAATTGCTGGCAAACTTGTTGATGTTACTAAGCGACTGAACACAGAACAGCAAGCACAAAACGATTTATTGAGGGAGGCCGCAGGCTTACGTCCTGAGTCGGTAGAGCGCCGCGCTACTAATACATATAACGTAACACAAAGACGTAAAGAATTTGAAGTCGACCAAGCCGCTGACATAGAGGTCGTTAATCAGGCTCTGGACAAGCTAAATAGACGAAAAATCAACTGGGCGGATGCTTTAGGTATTTCAGCAATGGATGCCGCCGCCCAAAAAGCGGAGCAGTTGACCGCACGGTTTATTAAGAACGATAAAGTAGTAGATAGCTGGATAACCGCACTATACGAAGGCAAACAAGCACTGGCAGAGATAAACAGAACTATGGAAGTCGAAAGACTCGATAGTTACACACGGGCGGTGTTAGCGCAGCAGCGTGCTTTAGATCTGTACACAGATACAGCTACACAAGCAAAACGAGCAGCAGAAGCTCTTAATTACGCAGGAGAAACTCCTGCCCTACGTCCGGCTGGATTTACCGACGAAGACGTACGAATTAAAAACCTTATTGACGACGAAAATACCGTTGCAAACTTAATAACAAACAATAGAAAAACTCAAGCTGCCCTGCAAAGCGGTTTAGATGCAAAATTCTTTGCCCAACAAATTGAATACACACAAAAAGAATTAAACGCAGAACTGGACAAAATAGAAACAATAGTACAAGCCCAGTTAAAAGCAGACAGACTGGTTCAAAAAGACTTTGACGCACGTCTTGCGGCGCGTGGTAAGGCTAAAGAAGGGCGTAATGCAATGATGCAGAACGCCATGATTGGTGGCGCGTTCCCGATGCTATTCGGCGGCGGCCCTGGCGCAGTTTTAGGCGGTGCCGCAGGCGGCTTCATTCCAGGCAACCCGATGATGTCGATTGTCACCAGTGCCCTCGGCACAATGGTTGACGAATTTGCGGCAGCGGCGATTGCAGTAGGGGCCGCCCTAATGGACACCGCTACAACTTTTGATTTTGTAAAAGAAAAAAGTCTTTTCTCTTCTAAAGAACTGGAGAAGTACGCAACTAAATTACAAGAAGCCGGTTTCGTTGCCAGTGCCAGTGCAGTAGCGCAATTTGACATAATAAGAAAAGTAGGTAATAAAGGGGTTGAAGATCTGGCTACATTAGCCAGTGAAAGTGATAAGTTAAACAGAGCATTGGCAGAACTTACTGTACAGATGCAGGCGTTTATAGCCGGACCTCTTGCTGTTCTGCTGGAACAGATGGCTGCACTTGTCGGACAAGCGACAACGGCACAAAGAGCAAAAGTTTTAGAGGAAAATTTACGGGCACAAGGTAAAACCGCAGCCGCTGATAAGCTCGCAAGCCGGGTTCAAGGTGCTCAGTTAAAAGGATTAGGCCAATCGTTTAATTTTTCTAATGTTGATCCGCTAAATCCTCTTAGCCTTGTCGCGCCCAATACTAAAGCAACCGGAAACATTAACGGAGAAATTCAAGGTATAATTAATGAGTTTGAAAAAATTGAACTTAAACCTAAAATAAAACTAACCCCAGAACAAATAAATAAACAAGATCTAGCGGTTCTAGAAAAAAGACTTGAAGCTATTAGTATCGGCAAATCACTAACGGACGCAGTAAAACAGGCGGCCAGAGAGCAGAAAGATCTCGACAAGCAGCGAGCCGATCTTGTTCGTTCGTATGAAGAGAGCATTGGTAGTATCCGCAAAAAAGTCGAAGACGAAGTATCTCGTCGTCGCTTCTCAATTCTTGAAAAAGAAAATCAACTGCTCGATCTGCAGGGCCAGAATCGCATCAAGCAGCTTCAGGCTGCCAATGCACAGGAGATTGCGCTGGCTGGAAGAGGCGAACGGAGCGAAGTGGCAAGCGTGGCTAAAGAGGTCGCTCAAATTGTTGCTAACTTTACCGAGCAGCAACTGTCTGCTGAAGAGGAGGCGGCAAAGATTAAGCGAAAGGCTGCTCTCGATGCGCGTAAGTTTGACTTTGAGGCGGCCCAGTTCAAAGCTAATATAGAAAAAGAAGTCGCAAAATTAAATATCGAGACAGCTCGCAAAGTTGCAGATATAAATGAAAAAGTTAGGAGCAAAAACGAAGAAACAGACTCTAGGAAATTTGATATAGAAAAAAGAATTGCTCAGATTAAGCTAACGATTATTGAGACGGAACTGAAGCTAGCCGCAAGGGCTCCCGATCTAGAGCCACAGGTCAAAAGAAACACCGAGATCATGGCTAATATCATTGGCAATATGATTAAAAACAATGAAAATATGCAACCTCCGGCTCCGCTTCGAGGCGTTGGACAAGTTGGCGGAGGAGGCGTTTCAACAACCAATTTTGATGCAATAGTTTCTAAGGAAAAGGGTGCTATTCAAGCACTGGTTGACGAAGCATTAAAAGGCATCGATCTTACAGTCAAGGGGTCACGCGAGGCCTTGGCTCAGAACCTGTTGAACGTAACTGATAAAATCGATCAGTCGCTGAAAGACATTGAAACAAAAGAAGCGGATGCAGAGGTCAACCGTCTTCGCAGAATTGAGCTTATCAATGCCGGGTTGACAGAGGGCGTTGCTCAACGAGTGATGGAGCTGGAGCAGCTTAAAAAAATCACGCTGGCTCAATATGATGCCCTTATTGTGTATGGCGAAGGCAAACTAATTAAGGAGGCAACGACAAAGGCGCAACTGGAGATCAATGAAGCACTGGGCCAAGAAATTGAACTAATTAAGCAGCGTAAAGCCGCACTCGAAGGAAACTTAGGCACTTTTGACGCAACGACGGGCACTGGAACTGGGGCAATCGGCAACGCTACAACTTCGCAGGCCGGCAAGCAAATACAAGAGTTTATTACGACGGCAACCACAGAGCTAAATAATCTTGATCAAGTTGCAATTAACGTGTCTAAGGGCATCGGCGACGCGGTGGGCAACTCGCTGGCTAACGGCATCATGGGTTTGATCGAGGGCACGGCTACAGCTAAAGAAGTATTTGCTAACTTCCTGCGCGACGTAGGTCAGATCCTGGTACAGGAAGGCGCCAAGATGATCGCCACATACATCGCCATCGGCATTGCCAAAATCTTCGCCGGGATGAGCGGCGGTGGCGGTCTTTCAAACTTAAATGCTCCTGCCAGTATTAACAATCCACTTGGAAATCTGGGCAGCATTGGCGGTGCGTACGCAAAAGGGGGCAGCTTCGCCAACGGAATACAACCTTTCGCCAGCGGCGGCATCGTCAGCTCGCCAACCCTCTTCAAATTCGCCGATGGCGGCACCACACGCACCGGCCTAATGGGCGAGGCTGGTCCCGAGGCGATCATGCCGCTTAAGCGTGGTGCTGACGGTAGCCTCGGCGTACAAGCCAACGGCCTACGCGAAGCCATGAACCAGGACCGCGCTGCCGGCGGTGGTACACCAGTACTCAACATGAGCTTCCAGTCCACCAACATCAACGGCGTTGAATACGTCAGCCGCGATCAACTGGAGCAAGCCATGGCACAGACCCGCCGCGACGCAACCCGTGATGGTGCTAACCGTGGCATGACTCAGACTTTAGATAAACTGCAGCAAAGCCCCTCGACACGCTCCCGCGTTGGTATGCGCTAATGGCTGACTTTCCCGCGCTAAAGCCAACAGCTCGTAATTTTGCACTTGGCGAGTACCCAATCAAGTCATACCGTGCAATGTCTGGTGCTGTAGTGCGCCGCAGCTTCGGCAACAAGCCGTTCGGCTACACGCTGGACCTGGAGTTTGCCTATGTCCCCGAGGCAACCGTCAACACCATTTGCGATCATTACAACGGGCAAGGCGGTGGCACGTTGGGCTTCACGGTGCCGGCAGAAGTGTTCGCTGGTTACAGCAGCACATTGCAGGGCAAGGTGCGAACACCTACAGGCATCGAGTGGCTTTACGCTGGCCCGCCTAGCATCAAAAGCGCACTGCGTGATCTAAGCAGCATTTCAGTGAAGCTGGTGGGTGAAATTCGATGACTGAAATCCGCATCGCGCAGTATTTTGACCTGCTTGATGCCAATGGTATTCGCCACCGCTACCAAAATTATTTCGTCCAAGAATCCAAGGCGATTGCTGGCGTCCGATACGAGTTTGCTCCATTCCGCGCAGAGGGCAGCACCGCCAACCTCAACGGTGACAACTCAGTCATCCGCATCCTATTTCCCAACTTGGAGTTTGCAATCCGGCTGGTTGAGCAAGGTGACGGCAACCGCCTTAGCGAGTTGACGCTTACCACGCAATGGCTTAATGCCGCCAACGCAGTGGTGCGTAGCTATGAAGAACGCTACGTCGGTATTGGCGCCAGCTATTCCGAGACTACAATCGAGTTACGGTATCGCACCGCCATGGATTCCGTTGGTGCGACATTCCCAGCTCGAACCCTTACTCGCGGTCTAGTTGGCCCCTTACCACTCAATGCACAGCTCGTCCTTCAATGATCTGATTGGCCTTAAGCGGGCGTGGGCGGCAAAGCCTGGCGATGGCAGCGGCACGGTTGACTGCTGCTTGCTTGCCGCTGAAGTACACAAAAGGCTGGGCTATTATGACTACACCGACGATCTTTTAGCAATTATTGAAGAAAACAATTATACAGATGACACCTTTCCCCGTATTCGTATGGCAGAATGGTTACTGAGAAATGGAGTTAGGCTTCGGAAGCCAGAACCACACGCAGTAGTATTGATGCCTGGAAACGATGGAGGAGCCATGGGAACAGTACTAGACGATGGTCACACCTTGTATATAACCGGCAGCTCTGGCGTAGTAAGAGCCCCGCTTCCTTTTAGCCACGGCCATCACTTTAGGTTGAATAAATGACCCGCAAGCTGCTGCCTTACGAATATGACCTTATTGATGCGCTAGGCGTCAGCAAGGAAGAGTACCTTGACTTTGTAGCGCAACAGCATATCTACGAAGATCCAAAGCAGGGCACTGCGCTGGATGTTCGCAACGGGACGGGTATTGAGTGGTCAATCATCCTTTCCATCGTAGGTATTCTCTTCCAGGTGGCGTCTATCTTGCTGATGCCCAAGCCAGAAGAGGCTGAAGGCTCAACACAAACCCGCGATCAACGCTTAGCACCACGCACAGGATTCAACGGCGCACAAAAGCTAGCCGTATACGGTGACACTGTGCCGCTGGTTTATACCAGCATGACGCAAAACCGTGACGGGGGCGTTCGCGTTTCTACGCTGCTGCTATGGTCCGCAATCCTTAGCTTTGGCAACAATCAATTTATGCGGCTGATGATGACAATCGCTGCATCACGCATTGGTGCGATTGATCCGGAGCGTACAGCCATCGGTCAACTACCAGCAAAAGATATTGCATTAAGCAACGTCTGGCAATACTTTAACGCTGACGGACCTACCGTCTACAACAATCTTGTTAAAGGAAGCACACAAGACCCCACTAGAGCTGGCGCAACAAGCACAGACACCACAGTTAAGCTCAACGGTCTGCGAGGCAGGAAAGAAGGCTTTAGTCAGTGCTTCTCCCCTACAACTGCAAACGCTGTAGGCGTTACGGGCTTCATTCCAGTCAATGCGGATGTACTTACCTTAGACAAGCAAGGCAATAAAGTACTTACCTTGGTAGGCGTACAATATAAAATGACAAACGGAGAACCTCGCCCTAGTAAATTTTCCAGTGGTAATAAGATTACTCTAACTGTACCCAATACAACAGCCTTACCTCTTACCACTGATACGCCTGCTAATGCACGGCAGGATGCGTTGCGAGCTGCAGCTTCGTTGTTTGACAATGGTGCAATTTTCAAACTTGGATCAGCATTGTTTCGTGTAGCTAAGCCGTTGAAGTACGCCAATAATAGCAGCAACATCGAAGAAGGTGATTTAAAAGTCGAGTTGGAGTGCGTCCGAGGTGGTAACAGTTCATCATGTAGCTACGACTTAACGCACTGGTCGAAAAGGGGCGGCTCTAGAATAACCGAAATAAACAACCAAATTGCAGCATTAAACAAACGTGTAGACGAAAATGACTCTAAAATTCAAGAAGAACAAAAGAAATTAAGCGATGGGCGAGAGCGTGTAAGTGGCAGAAGCTCTGATGGCAAATATACAACCACACTCAAAAAACTAACCAATCAAGACCGCACTCGGATACAAGGAATAATTGACTCGCTTGAAGCCAATAAGTCCGTATTAGCGCAACAAATAGCAGAATTAAACGCCGAGCTAGCAGACACTGTAGTAGCACCATTCCACACAAAAGGATTGGCGCGTATTGAGCAAGCTGCTTATGCCAGCGTCACACGGTGCAATGTACTAGACCTTGTGATTAAGTATGGAGTTTATAGGCGCATCAGTGGGCGTAATAATGTATACGGCAGCAAGCAAAGAGATTATGCCCACAGCCCATCTGACAACGGGCCCAAGGCTCGCACTGCTATGTTTAGGCTTGAATATCGCTTTGGCAATAAAGGCAACTATGCGCGTGTGCCTTTTATCTTTTGCACCCGTGGTTTTAACGAGCAAAGCGTCTTTACTTACTTGAAGCTAGTATCCGCCGCTGCTAAACAATTTATAGAAGTACGCCTAGAACCAGTGGTAGATCCGCCGGCAGAACCCAACGTAAAAGGTTATTGCTACCTAGAGCCAAACGGCAAAATACAAGAACTTACAACTGTCAATACAGGCAACCCAAACTTGCAAATCTTCTTTAATGGAGCAAAGCATGGGCCGTCAGCTTATCCGCCTACAAATAAGTCACCGAAAGACACCAGTGAATTTGACCTGTTTAGCTACGACGCTTTCACTAACTCTACCTTTGCTTTTGACGGCTCACCTGAAATTAACGTAACCGCTGTAAATGAACAAACCATCGAGGCATGGAACACCTACAGTCCCAACCTGTACAGGGGTTTATCAAACTTTGCTTTGCACGTCAACTCAGGCCCTGGCACTCAAGATGTCCGTGACATAAGCGTTTGGGTCAGCGAAGGCAAGCTGTTGCGTCCGCTATCTACTGCCGCCGATACTTACGGCAATGAAGCCACTACTGGATCTACAAACGATGGCGCTATCGCGGCGTTACAAGCATCCATCCCTACAACGTCTAGCTCGTTTGCCCCTGACATTTTCCTAGATACCATCTTAGATGGTGACAACGGCATTGGTAAATACGCCAAGTTGCACTCAGTAGACGTAATGCAACTAGCGCAAAGCAAAAGATTCTGTCAGCACAACCGCTTGTTTATGGATGGACTTATTGGAGATGCCCGATCATGGCGCGAGTTTTGGGCTCAAGTGGCACCATTTAGCCTGCTGGAGCTTGGCAAGATTGGTGGCAAGGAAACGCTTGTTCCCGCAGTGCCATACGTTAAAAGCACCGGCGCAATGACCCGCGCTGTGTCAATCAACGCCCTGTTCAACCAAGGCAACATCTTAGAAGGTAGCTACAAAGAAGAGTTTATTGACTATGGCTCCAGCACCCAAGACGTAATTGTTACTGTTATCTACCGCGACGTTGAGCGCAATGGTATTTTTCCCCGCAACAACAGCGTTGAGGTGAAGCTGACCAGCCCCAACGAAGACAATGCCATCCGCGAAACTATTGATACATCGCAGTTTGTTACCACACGTCGCCAAGCAGTAATACTAGGTAAGTTTCTCTGCCAGACACGTCGCCACACCCGCCAAGCCGTCGAGTTCCAAACCTTCCCGACTGATAGCTTCATCATGCCGGGCAGCTTTATCTACGTTGAAACCAGCAACAACCAGTGGGATGGCATTTACACAGGCCGCGTTGAAGCGGGTGGTGCGTTGAACCTGCCTATTGCCAGCAACGTGCCTAACGGCACCTACAACGTTTTGACCTACGGCAGCACTGACGGCACGCGATCATTTACTGGCATCGCCGTCAGCAACAACACCGCGACCTCTTTAGCCAGCGTGGCAGGACAACTGTTTGTGCTTGGCACTGTGGTACGCAGCAAGCGAGTCTTTCGTATTACAGAAGTAACGATGGAAGAGGAAGGCGAAACCACCGTCCGCGCAGTGGAGCACCCGTGTGATGCCAACGGCAATTCATTGATTGCCCACGGGCTTACGGCGGTTGTTGCCGGACTATTTACCATCGACGGCGCAGCGGAGTAGACTGCCAGTAATCTCCATGGGTGTGCGGTAGTGGGCTTTTACACAGGGCGTAGCGGCAAACTGTTTTTGGTGCCAAACTTTAATAACGAACCTAGCCCAAGCCAGTCAGTGCTAAAAATTCGAGACTGGTCTCTTGATACCAGCCTTGAGCTGCTGGAAACCACCACTATCGACACGGCGGTCAAGACCTACACACCGGGCATGGTTAGCAGCACCGGCTCGGCCACGGTCATGTACTACCGCCGCGAGGGCGAACAAGGAGTGCAGTTCGAGCAACTGCTGAACAAGGTTATGAAGGCTGACTCAAATGGCGTCACCACAGGAGACCGAGTAGGGCTGGTGCTTCGTGCCGGCAGCCAGCCCAACGCTGGCGGTGACATCAAAGATGACATCGCCTTTAATGCCTACATCACCAACGCAAGTATTACGGTGGGCACCGGCGAACTCACCAGCGTGGCACTACAGTTTACGGTAGACGGACCGTTCATTGAACTCGTTGACGCATGACCTACTTCATCGGCAATGTCGGCAACGTACGACTTCGCCGTAACAATGAAGTCGTTCTAACTGCAGAGGTAAGAGACGCTGACGTAACGGTTGTCCTAAACCGCGTCGGCTTTGATGGTTCTGTTGAAAACCTACTGACCGGCGACAAAGTTACTATCAGCACCGACGACTCACGTGGGTTGCTGTTCTTCACTGTAGGTAGCTGGTTGGACGGCGAGGGCGTCGAGCAACGCAGCTTCTCGGCATATGTAAACGTCAATGCCGCCGGCGGTTTACGCTTCTTTCCATCTTTTGTTGCAGCAGTCAACAATAATAGGGCACTGGAATATCAAGTAAAGTCATTTGCAGGTGACCCGTTACCAGTGCGGCTGGTGGTGCGCGACATTGCCGCCAACGTTCTCGGTGATGTCAAAACCTACACCTTCAACACTGACCGCGAAGGGCTTGATACAACCACGCTTAGCGACAAGTTTAAGCGGATGCACTCGGCTGGGCTTATCAGCGGCGCTGGCTCCATTGACTGCTTCTTTAACAATGTTACATCAGGCATTAAAGAAACACCACTGTTGATGCTGCAACTTATCAACCGCGTAGATATCGGCAGCGAATTTGACCTGCTGCTATCTATAACAGATTCAGAAAATAATCCAAGCGCGTTGGATATTTTCTACGAGTTTTCCGCAATGGTCACTCGTTCCGGACTGGAGGTCACTGCTACCGACATCATTTCATGCAGCATCGACTTTGTGACCACCGGCGAAATCAAGCTGCTGGTTGGTCGACCCTCGGGCTATATCCTTAAAGAGGACGACGACCGCATTGCCCTAAACCAGAACAGCCTGGAGTTCCTCCTGACTGAGGTTGAGGACTAAACTGTACCAAAGGAGCTTGTAACCCGTGGCCGACCAACGCATTACGCAGCTCACGAAGCTGGCACAAGCCGACGTTGCGGCTAACGATGTACTGCCCATCGTTGACATAGGCTCCAGCATCACCAAAAAGGTGGAGGTCAAGGAGCTATTCCAAGCTGGTGCAAACCTAGCCGATAGCGCCAGCATTGACCTGATCAAGCTGAACCAAGCTAGCGCCACAAAACTGGGCACCACGGCGCTAGCTGATGACGCCATCACCGCCGCCAAGTTGGCGGACGATAGCAGCATCGTTTACGACTCAGTAGCACCGACAGTTAATAATTTTGAAGGACGTGGCTACCTCAACAGCACCAGCAAGTATCTGCAGGTCTGGAACGGCAGCTCGTTTGATCAAGTGGTGGCACCCACGGCTGGCATCGAGAACCTAGCCGTCACTACAGGAAAGCTAGCGGCAAATGCCGTCACCACAGCCAAGGTTGATGCGTCTGGATTGGCGGCGGCTGCACTGGCAACCGATTCAGTAATCACAGCCAAAATCCAAGATCTTGCTGTTACTACTGGCAAACTTGCCGCACTGTCCGTCACTACCGCCAAAATTGCTGCCGATGCTGTCACAGCAGATGAACTGGCAAGTGATGCAGTCGTCACGGCATCCATTGTAAATGCCAATGTAACCGAGGCGAAGCTAGCTACTGGCGCAGTCACGGAGGCAAAGATCGGCACCGCTGCTGTAACCGTTACCAAGATTGCCGACGCCAGCATTACCTACGCCAAACTCAACCTCGCCGACGCAAGTGTCCCTGGCGCCAAGCTTGTTTCTAATAGCGTCACTAGTACGCAACTAGCTGTCGATGCGGTTACCACCGGTGCAATTACTGCGCTGAATGTCACCACAGCAAAACTAGCTGATGGCGCCGTTACCGCTGCCAAGCTCGGCGCTTTAGCTGTCACCACCGCCAAGATTGCCGCTGATGCCGTCACAGCAGACGAACTGGCCAGCAATGCGGTTGTCACAGCATCCATCGTTGACGCCAATGTCACCGAGGCAAAGCTGGCCACTGGTGCCGTCACCGAAACCAAGATCGGCACTGCTGCCGTCACGGTCACCAAGATTGCCGACACCAGCATCACGGCCGCCAAGCTCAACTTGGCCGATGGTTCAGTGCCCGGCGCCAAGCTGACTGATGCCACCGTCACCAGCGCCAAGCTCGCCAGCAATGCAGTCACCACCGGCTCCATCACTGATCTCAACGTCACCACTGGCAAACTAGCTGATGGTGCCGTCACGGCTGCAAAAATTACTGATGCCACCATCACCACTGCCAAGATCGCAGCAGGTGGTCTTGCTGAATCAGCTATCGCCACTGATGCCATCACCACCGGCAAAATTTTAGACGATGCCATTACAGCCGCAAAAATGGCTGATGATAGCGTCGTCATTGTTAGCGCAGGCACCCCAATAGGCAGTGGTGACTTTGAAGGCCAAGGCTGGTTTGACACTAATACAAGTGTCAGATATGTATGGGATGGTGCGGCATGGACTCGTCAAGCAGCTATCAATACCATTAATTTTACAGACTCAACACCACTTGCGTTTGCTGTTGCCTACCCAGACACCCATACGGCTAATGTCACCACAACGCTTGACACACAAGTAGCTAACCGTGCATTTCTTGGTCCGGTTAGTGGCGCTGATGCTGCCCCAACATTCCGCGACATTGATCCTCTCGACCTGCCTGATGCCACTGCATCCACTAAGGGCATCATCCAGCCTGGCACTGGCTTAGCAGTTAATGCTGGCGTATTAAACCACACCAATAGTGCGACTGCTGGCACATTTACTAAGGTAACCATTGACACGGAGGGGCATGTCACCGTCGGCGCGTTGCTAGATGCGGCTGATGTTCCAGTGCTTGATGCCGCCAAGATTACAACAGGTGAGCTGCCTACAGATCGCGTTGCGGATAATGCAATTACATCAGGGAAGCTAGCTGACTACTCAACTGCATCTATTGGAGAAGGGCTGCCTGTTGCTGATTTTATTGGTCAAATCCACCTCAATCCACTTGACCGCGCCTTCTTCATGTGGGACGGCAACGTTTACGTCCCCATTGGCATATCAGCAGGTCAAATTATTTTTGCCGGTACATTTGACGCAAGCGATCCAGCAAACAGAGGTAAAGTTGCAAGCGTCACGCCTGAGGGCGCGGCGGCAGGTTTTACCGTTGGTAGCGCCTTGCCCGCATCATCACTGGCCAACAATAGGCATTATTTAGTTGTTAGCGAAGGCGGCACAGTTAATACTGGTAACGCGCCGCATGTGGCATTAGCACCGCCTGACCTTATCCTTTCTGTTTATAGCACCACTAGCCCTGCCTGGGTGGAAATTGACGTATCGTCTGGCGCAGGCGCTATTGCAGCATCACAAGTTAGCTTTACTGCTATTGGTGGTATTGCAGCCACTAACGTTCAAACTGCAATTGAAGAAGTCAGCACCGAATGCCGTAACGCTACCAATATCACCAGCGGCACACTTGCCGTAGCGCGTGGTGGCACCGGGCTCGTCTCTTATGCCAAGGGCAACATCCTTGCTGCTAGTGCTGCTACCACACTTAACGCGCTAACTGTTGGCACCAACGGTCAGGTGCTGCGTGCCAATAGCGCCACTGCTACGGGCTTGGAATGGAGCAACGACTTCGTTGGCACCGTCACTGACGTCACTAGCAGCACCGGCGCACTAACCATTGCCACCAGTACAACCACTCCGGCGCTAACCATTCGCGCTGCTACTACCAGCGTTGATGGCATCGTCCAACTCAGCGACAGCATTAGCACTACCAGCTCGGTGCTGGCTGCAACGCCTACAGCCGTGAAGACCGCCTACGACCTAGCTGCATTGGCATTACCTGCAGCAGGCGGCACCGTAACAGGGCAAATCCTTATCGACACCACCGGCTCGTTGGTGTTTGAAGGCGCCACTGCTGATGGCTTTGAAACCACGCTGACCGTTGCTGACCCAACAGCAGCTCGCACCATCACGCTGCCTAACGACACTGGCACCGTTGCGCTAACCAGCCAACTTAATGACGGGACTTATTAGAGCTAGACTCGCTATATAACTTCCGGCCCTTCGGGGTGTTAAGGAATGGCTCTCCAACATCTGCGTTCGTCTACTGCTAACAAGCGTCCAACTCCTGCCGTCATGAGCGACGGCCAGTTGGCAATGAATACCAATCTTGCCAGCCCTGGCTTGTTCCTAAAGGACAGCAACGGCGACTTGGTGAAAATCGGCCCCGTTCACGTTGGCACCACAGCACCAAACGCAACACCTGGTGCTGGCGGTCAAGCAGGCAACAGCAAAGGCGAGCAGTGGCTTGATACCACTGGAGGCGTGTATGTCTTCAAGATTTACGACGGCACCGCTTGGCGTAGCGAGACTGGTACATTCGTAGACGTAAACGGCGACACCATGACTGGTGCGCTTGGCATTATTGCTGGTAGTGCTGCAGCCCCTGGCGTATTTTTCTCCGGCGACACCAACACCGGCATCTACAGCCCCGGCGCCGACCAAGTAGCGGTAGCAACTAATGGGACTGGGAGGTTGGTTATTGATGCAAATGGCACGGTTACCTGCACATCTGCCCAGCCAACTGATGGAAGCATACGGATTAGCAACACAACCACCAGGGCGCCCGGCAACAAGTATGGTATTCGTTTTGCTGACAGTGCTTCTGAGACGAATGCCGCCATTTATGCGGAACAAGCCAGTTCAGGCAACAATGCATCAGCACTTGTTTTTGGGACGAATGATGGCACTGGCGGTGGTGTACTTACAAGTGCTGCCGAACGCCTGCGCATCACCCCCGCAGGGCTCGTTGGCATAGGGACTAGTGCACCTAGTGAAGCATTGCATATTGCCAGTGGCGGCGCAAGAATCTCCAGCAGCTTGATTGGCGGAGGCGCTAGTTCACTTGGCCTTGATTACGAATCAAGTAATGCCAGATTCATTAGTTATGGCCCTGACGTTTCAACGCAAACCGGGCTTATTTTCTTAACTGCAAATAGCACAGCCAGTACTTCAATTGAACGCCTGCGCATCACCTCCGCAGGGCTCGTAGGCATAGGGAATAGTGCACCCAACTATCAACTCCATGTCACGACAGATTTTGCTGTTGGCGCTAGCGGTTTTAACCAGCAACTGACATTCAGCAATGACACTATCCAATCGTTACTGCTTGGCACTGGCTATACGGCGCTAAAACTTAACCCTCTGGGAGGCAATGTTGGAATTGGCACTGCGAGCCCTGGGGACAAGCTAGATGTATTGGGAATTGTTAGAGCTACCAATACTACCGACAGTAATTTTTACAGCACATTTAGCAATCCTGACGGGCTTACACGGATTCGTGCTTACGGAGGTGGCTCATCAATATGTTTTGATTTGGGAACCAGCGAAAAAGCCCGCATCGACTCCAGCGGCAGGCTCTTAGTTGGTACGTCTAGTAACTCTGGTGGCGCAACATGTCAAGTTTCAGGCAGTGTTCAGGCTTCTAACACTTTTCGTCTTTCCTCCAATACTAAAAACGGTGGCACTTGTAAGCCTACTGCGATAGAAACAATTTCTACTGACGGAGGAACAAATAGTGCTACTACATACGGCAATAACAGGTACGGAGCGGGAAAATGGGTTTTACTCGCCGCGTTTAATGCATCAGGGGATGCTGTTGGGGTGAGCGATGTCGTTGGCTCCGGTGCTACTTTTGTATATTGCATAACTGATGCCGCTACTAACTTCCCCACCACCTAAGCGCGTAGTCCCCTTCACTGCTATGTCTGACACCACCGCTTGGGAGGGATACTGCGAAGCCAGCCTTGGCCTGAGCAATCAGGATGACGTTGGCGACCCAGTAGAAGAGCCTTCTGATGCCGATTAGTCTTTGACGTTACTGGCCCACTGGCCTACACTATCCCCATCACTGATCGCCTCATGACTACCACCACTGAGTACACCTGGGGCATTGCCCAGATGGAGCGCCACACAGCCGATGGCATCGTCATCACGGTGCATTACACGGTTGACGCCAACGACGGCACCTATTCATCTGGTGCATACGGCAGCGTTGGTCTTGAGGCACCTGAAGGCAACGTGATCCCCTACGCCGACCTTACCCCTGAAGTCGTCATCGGCTGGGTGCAGGACAAGCTTGGCGGTGAAGAGAAAGTTGCCGAGATTTCGGAGGCGCTCCAAAAACAGATTGATGAGCAGCGCACACCCACCACTGCTGCCGGAGTGCCGTGGTCGTAAAGTCCAAAACCGGCACCGCACCATTGCAACACCTGCCAGGGAAGCCCAAGCTGACGAGGCAGGGAAATGGCGCTAGGAGCAAGCCTTCCCATGGCAGGAAGCTCAGTCGCGGCCAGGGTAAGTAGGTAGACTTACACCATGATCGAGGTCGTCGCGGCTATCGCTGGAGCATCCATCAGCGTGGCTGCGATGGGTGCTATGGGCTTCGGTAAGCGCAACGATGAAGCGCGTGATGCCGTCATTCGCCTTACCTCAGCGGTGGAGCACATCGCCTTGCAGCTAGAGGCAATGCACGTTGACATCAAAGATGACCGCCGAGAAACCTACACACGCCTTAACTCAGTCGAGCAGCGCGTCAGTAAGCTAGAAGCACAACCGCGCATGTAACCGTGGACTTCCTGTCCCATCCAGCATTTTGGATCATCATCGCCGCAGCATCTGAGTTGATCGCCTTGTCCCCCCTTAAGGACAACAGCATCATTAGCTTGGTGTTTCATGCACTGCGTGCCATCCAAGCAAAAAAGCGTTAATCAGCTTCGGTAAGCCCGGCTGGCAACGCCGGCTGGAGCAAGCCATCCGCCAGTGGTGGTTTGAAAAGACGCTACCGGCCAAGCTCGATAAAGCGGAAGCTGACTGGCACGCAACGCAACCCAGCGCCACCCCTCCCCCTGTTGTGCTAGAGCACCCCGTAGACCCCCAGTTACAAACTGGTGACAGCCGCTTGCTGGGTGGCGGCATGAGTATCCACGCACCGTGGAAACGCGATCACTGACTCAACCACAGCTTGATCGCATCCTCTAGGTGCGGCTCCCAAAAATGCTGTATACGAAACCACTCCTGCCAATCGGGAAGACTTCCCTTGGACATATTGCAGCCGTAACAGCAAGCCACCAGATTGGACCGCCGAGTTACGCCACCTTTGGACTTGGGGCGCACATGATCCAATGTGCCTGACCGCCCTAGTGGCTCACGGCAATATGCGCATTTATTGCCCCAGAAATCAAAAATATGCTGCCTAAATTTTGCCTTAGCTTCCTTTTTGCTAAAAAACTCGGTGCCTTCGATGTGGTGTTCCATAGAAGGAAGGCACTGCAACCAATTTAGCTACTAAGCCTGTCCCCCACTTGCCCTCACCTCCCTAAGGAATAGACTCACACAAAAGACGAGTATTTTACGTGGCCTCCAACAGCATCCGCCTACTGGATTTATTCCGGTACTACAAAGCCGGCTTACCCCACCAGATGGCCGCAATCACTGAACTGGAAGAGCTTATCAATAAAGCCAACCCCAACATCCTGGGCCGCAACCAGTCCTGGTTCAAAACCTGGAGTCAATCCGGCAAACAACAGGATTACACACCTGCCATAAAACTTATCAAAGAATTTGAGGGCTGCCACCTCACCGCATACGCCGACCCCCTACACGGCTGGGACGTAGCCACCATCGGCTGGGGCACCACGCGCTACCCCGACGGTCGCAAAGTATCCCAAGGTGACATCCTTACTGCCGGCGAAGCAGACCGCCTACTGCAACAAGAAATCGACACCATCGCCAAACGCCTCGCTACCACCATCCCGCACTGGAGCGAAATGCGCCTCACGCAACAGTCAGCTTTAATCAGTTTCGCTTACAACCTCGGCAGCGGTTTTTACGGCAGCAGTGGCTTTGAGACAATCAGCGCCCGGCTACGTGACAAAGCATGGTCCGATGTCCCATCTGCCCTCAAGCTATACCGCAACCCTGGCACACCAGTAGAAGCCGGCCTATTACGTCGCCGTGAAGCAGAAGGTGCCGTCTGGTCCCAGAACACCACAGTTCTACCCACTACCTCCACCTCTACATCGGTCAGCCTAAAAGTCCCCTACGAATACCAGCTAGACAACGGCCCAACCGGCTACCGGGAGTGCTTCAGCTCCAGTTGCGCGATGGTTGCCCGCTACTGGGGCAAGATTGCCGGCGACCACGAATACAACCGAGTTCGCCGCCAATTCGGTGACACCACCGACCCCAAGGCCCAAATCCTGGCCCTGAAAACCCTGGGCCTCCGCGCCACCTTTGAGATGGAAGGCACCGCCGCCTTACTAGAAAACGAAATACGCTCGGGCTTCCCCACTCCAGTCGGCTGGCTACACAAAGGCCCATCAACCGGCCCAACCGGCTCCGGCCACTGGACCGTAGTAAGCGGCTTCACCCCAACTCACTTCATCCACCAAGACCCAAACGGTGAAGCAGACATGGCAAACGGTGGCTACGTTAACCACAAAGGCGGTGCCAACATCGCATACTCCAGAAGCAACTGGCTACGTCGTTGGCTAGTCGATGGCCCCGAATCCGGCTGGTACTTAAAAGTCCGCCCCATCTAACTATGAATCCCATCAAACAACCAGTCGAGCAGTCACTCAGCCAGAACGCCCGCGACCGCTGGCTGCACGACCGCTACAAATCCAAGGACTGGAGCGGCCTACTAGAAGCCGCCCTTCTCCTCAACGAGCTATATCACATGGAGCGCACTGCGTCCCACTGGGCAATCCGCGAAGCCGCCTCAAACCTCTCCAGCATGTACGGCCTCGACCGCGACTCCGCCTAACGCCTCCTGGTACAACCCGGTATACAACGAGTGCATCGGATGCCCCACCTGATCCCGTCCAGACTTCCTGTACAACTCCTCCAAATACTCATATCTCTTCTGATCCTCCACCACCCTCTCCCAGGGGGCTTTACAAGTTGTTTCAATTAACTCAGACATTTCCACAAGTGTGATAGGTAATTTAGAGACAGCTCTTTCCCGTGCCCTTCGCGCTACAGAAGGACTGGTACTGGAGCGAAGTAGGCGAGGTTTAGCCTGAGCAGGCGGCGGCACCTCAACTAGGCACCCACCATACGCAGCTTCCGCAAAAGCGACAGCTGCCTCGACAGTATCTGCTTGGAACAACTGGCGCAGTGGCCCACGACCAGGCAACCACACCAGCAGCTCAAAGTGGTTAGCGGCAGACGGGCTCAACCTGCTTTACACCAGCTGCGGGGATAGTCAGGCTCGTCCACGCCATGAACAGTGACGAAGCCACCAAGAGATTCAGCAACAAGTCGCGCCGCTTCGACGGCTCTCTCATACGTGACCCAGGTTCCCGCATCATCCTTTTCAACAGTCAAGCCAATACCAGAACCTTTGGAACCGTACAGCGCAGTGACGTACTGCCCATCCGCGACTACCAGATAACGAGTCATCAAAATAAGTTAACTACTGTGCAACACTAGCCCCCAAGGGTAGCTTCAGTCAGACTTGTTACTAATTACAACTGAGTCTCATGAGTCTTGCGCTGTACCTGACCCATCTTGCCTGGAGCGTTGGCGTCCTTGCACCCGTCGCTTTACCGAGTCTGCCCACGCGGCATTATCTGCAGCTTCCGCAGCTCTGTATTCCGACAGCGGCAGTGCCTTTTCCAGTGCCGAGTACACCATCTCACGCAGCAGCGCCGTGGTCCGTTTGCCTTGTTGCTTAGCCATCTCGTCCACCAACAGGTAGCGGTGGCTATCCAAGAGCAACTGGCAGTAGAACTTTTGCCCGTGGCGTAACGGCATGGTAACGTGAGTCTCTTTTGCTACACACTAGCACGGCTCTACCATCTCACATCTTCATCCACGGTCTTCTTCCACGCTTGCCCCTGTGCCTTCCGTGCCCCAGCCCTCTGCCTGGAGCACCCTCGCCTTACATCCCATGCCCACTCCAGGAACATGGCTGCCCGCTGCAGATCAGCAGTAGTAGCCCGCCGCATAGCTGCATGGAGTCGCTCCAGCACAATTTCCCGGCCAGTGCGACTCACCCTGTCACCAATCTTCTTCCTTAGTAATTCTGACAAGTCGCAGTGCCGGCCACAGTTCCCGAATGGTGTAGTGCGCTGCAACCATAGTGTCAGCACATATCGTGGCTTTCTGCAGTAAGCCGCCCGGTGTTCGTAACAGGGCAACGTACTTCACGGGAGGTTTTATCATTTGGCGTCTACCCACGAATCGGCAGCCTTCGCCTCAGCCAATGGCGGCACAGGCCCCAACCACTCGGCCTCGGCGTCCTGCATTACAGCAGCGAGTTGATGGCACCAAACATCCGCGTGTTCCTCGCGCACCAGAAGAATAACTTCGTCATGAACAACACCTGAGATGCGGACCACTTCTTCGCCATCAGCTTTCAAGAGAGGCCAGAGTTTACCGAGGGTGCGCTTGAGCACTGCGGCGCCGGCCCCCTGGATTGGGGTGTTCGAGCGGACCGTAAGCGAGTTGTGGTCGCCCGGTAAAATCCGCCGCAGCCCGGAATTACGAATGCGGATAGCGGCATCCGAACGATGGCGATTAGCTTGTGCAGCATTTTCGCGTTGCCACCTGCTGATCCCTGTATAGACGGCGTGGAATTTGGCGCGGATCTCACCAGCCTCAGCAAGATCCATTTGTACCCCCATGCCGGCCGCATAGTTGCGTAGTCCCCTGGCGCCTGAGCCATAGAGCAAACCGAAATTCGCTGATTTACTGATCTGGCGCATCTCTTTAGTAACTTCATCCTCTGATACTCCATAAATTTGCATCGCCGTAACGGTGTGCAAGTCCAGGCCATCCTGGAAAGCACGAATCATCAACGGATCTTCGGCCTCGGCGGCTGCCAGCCGTAACTCCATTTGGGCGTAGTCCGCCACTACCAGTTTCCACCCTTTTGGCGCCCGCACACAGGCCCGAAACCTGGAATCCCGAGGGATTTGCTGAAGATTGGGACCAATACATGACATACGCCCCGTATCCGCCCCCAACTGCATGTAACTTGCCTTAATAAACCCAGTGCTACCAAGGTGTTTCAGTAACGCTTCTACCATCTGGCGCCGTTTCTCCACCCGCTTCCAGGCCAGGTACTCAGCCACAACCCTGTGGTCCCCCACGTACTCACGTAACGCAGCCCGACTGGCACTGGGTTTCCCTGTATTGTCCACCGGAACCGCGCCAATCAACGTCGTAAACACATCCAACAACTGCTTGGGACTGTTCAAGTTGAAACCTGCAGGTCTATATGTGCCAGCTCTCTTACTACCTTCAGCCTTAGGACGTGTATTTATTTCACCAGTAGGTACAGATACAGTTTTAACTAAATCTGGCGCTGTTTCTAACACACTTATTTCTGCATACCAACGCTCGTAATCTTCGTCGTCGTGTCCCATTTCAGTAACTTTGTCGCGTAACCATTCCAGTCGCTTAAAGTCTCTAAAAGGACTGTAGTAAGTACGCTTGCGTGTCTCTTCATGTACTTCTTCGTTTTCCCTAGCCAATTTCTTTTCCAAAGGCAAAGCCTCGTCAAGATTGTAGATAAACGCCTCACGAAGTTTTTTATGGTCTTCTGTTAGCTCTCGGCTCAACTCCTCCAGAGCTAGACGTTCAAACGGCATCCCAGTCCGCCATAACTGCGCCATGGTCGGCAGTGCCTTGCACTCCAGGAACCAAGCCTTGTGCAGATTGCCTTCAGCCATCCGCTGGTTGATCGGCCCGTCCAACTGGGTCAACAACTCAACGTCATAGGCCGCGTAGTCCAGTTGGCTAGGGGTTAGGTCACCAGTCCAGTCACTTTTCTGCTCTTCCTTTGAGATCTCCAGCTTGAGGTAACGCTTGACGACGTGCTGGAGTCCGTGCTTGAGGTTGGGCAGCCCATTGGTAAGGATGCGGCTTGCCAGCATGGTGCATAGCACCTCCCCTTCCGGGTAAATCTCATGCTCCTGTAGCCAGCCCAGATCAAACACAGCGTTGTGGGCTAACCAGTAACGCTTGAGGGAGAAAAACTCCTCCAGATCTTGCCAGTGGTGATCCTCCAGATCCCAGCAGTCAATGACCACTGGCATCCGATCCAGTGCGGCCAACTGCAATAAACGTAACCCCCCGTAAACCGGCTGGAGGCCAGTCGTCTCGCAGTCAAACGCCACCGTGGTGGCATTAAACAAGGTGTGCAGATGCTCGATTCCTTGTAGGTACTTCATATCTGCTCAGTTGTGGAGGGCCATGTGCTGAGCATGAGCAGCCGAGTGCATCTCAGCCATGGTGATCGGAGGCTCACCACCCATCTCTTCATCAGAAGGCTCGTACTCGATAGAGGCAATCACTTGCTCCAGTACGGGCAGCAACTCGTCCTCAAGCAAACCCATGGTGCTGAAGTCGATGTGGGCGTCCATCATGTGGCGCGACCCATCCCTCTCAACAATCACCTTCAACTTGTCCTGGAACTCGGCAACGAGCTGTGAAACAGCGTAAAAATCGTTGGTCATGGTCTGAAGCCTCTGGTAGGGCGTACTTGTTTACTGTAGCAGGTTAGTCCCCTCAGATGTGAGACCACCGCCTGCGTTTCACGATTCGATACACAGTGTCTTTGTGTACGCCAAATCGTTTTGAAATTTCGGCGTACGTTTGACTGGTACTCGCAAGCCTTCTGATCTCTAAAACATTTTCCTCGGTTAATACAGATGTGCCAACTTTTTCACCTTTGACACGGCAATTTTCATGTTGCTTTACTCCTGGTACGGAGCCACGTTTGGGTATGGCATACGTCTCAATAGTTTTGAAACGAGCCTCACAGTCAAGACAGCGACAGTAGCGATGGGTTTCATTACCCTGGTGCTGCGTGACAGTTACGCGAGTCTGCGTTGAACTACAGTGCCTACACTTCATCGCTCAATCGCCGGTAAACCTGCGTAATCGTGGTGCGGTGATACCCGCAGCACTGCAAAAAGTCAGTGAACGACTCGATTACATCACTTGCTTTTACCCCCACAACTTTCGTGGTGTGGCAAGTAAGAATCTGAGCCGAGTCGTCCGACCGAATCATCTGGAACTTGTATTGGTCACTCACTGTTTGTACTCCGGTTTGTCCAGCGTAGTAATCAAGCGGTTGAGGTAGAACCGCGCTTTTCCGGCATCCAGTGCCGGATCATCCTTAAGCCACAGGCGGCTTAGGTACTTAAGCACTTGCCACTGCAAGCCGCCGACAACCGCATCGGGTGCCTGCTTAACGCAGTCCTCAATGAAGTCAATGACTTCAATGCGTCCAGCCGTGTAGTGACTGGGATGGTTCACTAGATCCTGGTTCATAGTTTAGAAGCAGTAACTTGTTGGTCAAAGTTGTAGTGCCCGACTACGGAGTAATCCTCCGCAGGCGTAGCTGACATGACGTGGAACACCAGCTGCCCAATCCGCATCCCAGGCCACAGCTCTACCGGGTGCAGGGCACGGGCGTTCTGTAGCTCCAGTGTGAGCTTGGAGCCCCTCCAGCCCGGATCACAGTAACCAGCCATCAAGTGCTCAATCCCAGCGCGAGCCCTGGAACTTTTAAGTGCAAACTGACCGGCCAGAAACGACGGCAGGAAAAACGTCTCCACAGTTTCCGCCAGGATGAACTCCTTGGGAAACAACAGAAATGGGTTGTCCTCAGTGTGCTCTGCAATCGAGTGGGGCTGCATATGCGGACTCCACTCGACCTCAACCAATAGATTCTCACCGAGTCTCACATCGAGACTGGCGGGGTTGACTAGGGCTGGATCGTACGGATCAACAAGGCCCTCATTGCAGAGGGCCCGGATCTCGGAATCACACAGGATCACGACTTAACGGCAGTTTGCTGAAGCTGCACGTGCTTCCACGTCTTGCCGTATTTGATCGAGTTGATCGTGGTGATATGCACCTTGTAGTCACGGCTGATGGCAGTAGCACCTTCACCAGCAGCAAGCCGGGTCTTGATCTGAATTACCTGCGCTGCGTTCAGTGCGTGGTACTTCCTGGGGCTAGACTCACGGGTCTTACTTTGAGACTCCCGTTGCTTGACTGGTGCGGGAGCTTTAACTGCTGCTGTAGGGCCGTCAAAATTTACGGTCTGGGACGAATCCAAAATGCTTTGGATGGTCTTGATGCTGTCCGACAGAGTACGGACTTGTGTGTCAGAAAGAATGGTGAGCATAGAGGTTGGTAAAGCGTTGGTAGTGTAGTACCTAAGGAGTGTTTGAGGGGTACTGGGAACGCAAATTCAACAAAGTTTCTTCAGGTAGCTGAAGTATTTGCTGCATTGCCAGTCGAGCCAATACCTCATGGTTGATGCTCTCGCTGCTGACGAAAGCATCTACCAAGCCGACGAAGAGCTGGTTCAGAGTACGAGGTCTGACCCAGCTCGTATCGCAAGGAATGGGCTCAGTCCCGTAGGACCAGTCGTCGTAAGAGTCCTCGTTGCGGAGGCTCTTAGCCGTCGTCTGCCCAATACGAGCAATCCACCAGTTCCCAGTTGTTGATCCGTTCACTAAGGAGGCGTCGCATTCCGGCATCGGTCGCAGGCATCACGTCATCTTCACAAAGGTAGAAGGAGCCTCGGCACATAGCAGGGCCCCACTCAGCTGGGTCGTATTCGGTTTGAGGAATGACCACAACAGAGTCCTCCACAACAGCTTCCACGTCACAACGGCCATCAGGATTAAACCTAATGTCATAAATTTCGAGGACATCAGGATTCACTTGACCACCTCAGCAGGCAAGAGGCTGGCGCCCATGTCATCCATCCAGACATCCCAGGACATCTTCAAGAACTGCTCAAGGTCGCGCAGCTGCTCCATTTGCAGCTCGTCGTACGCGCTGGACAGACCTAGTTCTTGGGTGTACTTGATGGCTTCTTCGGTACGCAAAATCGAGTAGCGGACAGCGTAGTACCAGACGCTGAGCTTTTCGTTGGGCACGGAGGTTTGGGTTGCCATAGTCGTGTAAAAAGAAAAAGGCGTGGGGGCTGTCGCCTCCACACCTATAGTGTTGCACACAAGCAGCTCTTAGGCTACTACTTCAGTTGTAAAACTTCACATCCGCTTGGTGGGGGTGCGCCAGGTGTAGGAGGCGCTGGTTTTGGTGGGGTGGTCGAGGGCCTCGTAGATGCACTTGGGGGTGACATAGACGGCGCGGGCTGCTGCGCTGATCGAGGGGTAGGTGGTGCCAGTTTCTACGCAGAGGACGGGGCGGCGCTGCTGGTGCTTGGGCAGATCGAGGGCGGCGATCCTGGCTGCGAGCTTGGAGTCGTCAAATAGCTGGGTGAGGTTAGAAATGGGCAGTCCGCCAAAGAGGTGGGGGTGTTCGCAAGCTAAGGCGCAGATGCTGGCGCGAGTGAAGTAGTAGCGATGCCCCTGGGTACTACCAAAACGCTTGCCGGCTATTAGGCCGTTACGCATCCAGGTCTGCACGGCCTCGTAGCTGATGTCCATGAGCTGGCAAATCAAGCCGGCGTTGACCCACTTACCTATGGCCGCCCGCTGCAGGCCAAGGTCGTTGCACTTACGGCGTAAAGCCGTACCAGTGCGACGGGGGTAGCCATGCTGGCGGACAGTATTCCAATAGATCTGGGGCAGCGCAGGCCACGGCACGTCACCAGCCAGCAGCTCAAGGGTGTCAAGCTCCTCGCTTGACCAGACTTTACCGCCCATCAGTCATCCGCCACCTCAAGCAGCTCCATCAGTGAGAACATGTACGCGGCAAAGGCGACGTGGGTCATGACTGCCTGTGCGTTGGGCGGGCGTCTGTACGATTCCTCCCACCAGTCACGGAAGGCGGCTTCGATTTCAGTAGTGTCCATGGTTAGGGGGCTGAGTGAACGCTGTTACGGTATCACAGTACAGCTGATTTAGAAGATTGTACAGAGCCTGATACCCTTGTACAAGTAGCCGTAGTCGCGGGTTGCGGTGACGACGGTATCGGCATCACAGACATCGCAGGTGTCGGCCCAGTGTTGGCCGGCACCAGGCCGGTAGGTGCCGTACTTTTCGCCGCAGTCAGCGCAGCACTGGTAAGCAGCCATGAGGCGCTCCAGCAGCTCGGAATTAGGGTTGGGGGATGCCAAGG
>Ga0307377_10001588_pt1 | contig 28334 bp, 32 predicted proteins | sample TR3MG_FD_202535 | JGI IMG/M metagenome (GOLD analysis project Ga0307377, IMG submission 202535) | Soil microbial communities from Risofladan, Vaasa, Finland - TR-3 | ecosystem: Environmental > Terrestrial > Soil > Coastal area > Acid sulfate soil | place: Finland: Risofladan, Vaasa | collected... | reverse complement strand
CAGAATGAGAAACAGTATGACTCTTGACATCAACGGTAGAACATACCCTGTTGTAACCGATGATGGCATTTACGAAGCGAATAGTGTCAACGACGGAAATCTAATCCCTGGACAGTTTGCATCAAGCATCTACTTTGTGCCTATCACTATCCAAGGCGGATTCCCCGTAACCTATCGCCAGTATTTGAACTACAGCGCTTGGGACTCCGATGTCAGCCTGCTCAGAGGAAAAGAAGACTTCTGGTCTGACAATGGTGTGTACTCATGGGCTGTCTCCCAAACCAAATGGTGCTACGTGATGCACCTCAGAAGTGAACAGCGTATCGTTTTGAGAACCCCGCATCTTGCTGGGAAAATCCAAAACATTATGTACGAACCGTTGCAGCACCTGAGAAGCCCGTACCCCGACAGTGACTACTTCGAGGATGGCGGCGTAAGCACTCCTAGAAGCGTCGGAACTGCAAATGCAGTCTGGGCGTAAAAACTAAGCCACCTAATCTTGCCCTCTGGTAAAGGGCAAGGTCGGTTGGTTTCTCCGTAGCAAAAGGCAGGGAGTCTCAAAACTCCCTGCCACTTTTGTTAACTTGACATAATTTCCGTAATATGCTAGTATTTTATTGAGTTCCCAAACTCAACTCTCCTTAATGGGGACATATGGTGTGTGTGGGTTGGTTGCCCACCAGCAGAGCGGCTATTGTCGCTCTGCTTTTTTTGTGGTAAAATTCATTAAGACAAACCGACCAAAAGGAATTTTCTAATGAAAGTTTTTGTTACTACGTGTGATGCACACCTTTGGACGCTAAGAGTTTTTTCATACCTTTTCAATAAGTTCTGGAGCGCCAGTCAGCCGGTCTATGTTCTTGGGGAGTCCCTTCCGCCCTTCAAACTTCCACCAAATTTTATTTATAGAAGCGCTGGTGTTCCGTGGGGGAAAAGCAGATACTCAGATGCAGTCATTGAATTTATACAAAGAGAGATAAACGAGAGTCATTTTGCATGGCTTCTAGACGACTACTGGCTTGTAAGAACAGTAGACCATTCTGGAATAAAGACGATGCACGAGTTTATGGTTGAGAATAAGAAAATACTTAGAGTTGACCTGACCTCAGACAGAATGTTTGCTGGAGGAGCTAAAGACGTTGGCTACTACGGTCACTACGACCTTGTTGAAGCAGTAGGAAGTCAGTATCAAATGAGCCTGCAAGCGGGGATATGGGACACAAAACTTTTGTTAAAAGTCCTGCAACGAGGGTGGTCTCCTTGGGACGTAGAGCTTAGCGGGACAACAGTTGTAAATGAGAGCGACATGCGAGTTATTGGCACTAAACAACAACTCGTAAGATACGCAAACGGACTAAAATCAGACAGCAACGAAGTAAATATAAAGGGGATACCACGGGAGCACACAAAAACGATTTTAGAGGCTAACTGGATACCTAGAAAATTCGAGGGAAAAATAAAACAATGAGTGATGCGCACTGGATGTCTCTTGTAACAGAAGATATGACGAAGCTACCAACATCAACACTTATCTCAAATAATGGAATAAGTGTAGTCTATAGAGCCAACGATACAATCTATAAGCGCTCTATTCCATTTATGATAGAGAACGAGATATACTGCCTTAAAAAAATGTACAACAGCGGGTACGTTCCGTCATGTTTTAGATATGATAAATATACGATTGCTACTCAAAACCTTGGTTTTTCAATGGAGGTTACGGATTGCAGGGCTTTTATGATTCATAAAGAAATGATACTACAGGCTCTAAAAGATGCTGAAATAAGGCACGGAGATATTACAGAGCAATCAATTATAGTAGTACATAACAAACCGTTTCTAATAGATTTTGCAGAATCAAGATTAATCAACGACCCGCGTCCAGATAAAAGACCAGAAGGAGATAAATATTGGCTCGATAAAACATTTGAAAAGTTGTGCATGAAAAGGAAAACATAATGAAAAATACCATTACGGAAGGATACAATAAAAGGGCTTATCAGATGTGGTTTCAAATAAGCCAGCACATATGCTTTCATAAAGCATCTGTGGTAGACCTTGGATGCGGAGGAGGTGATTTTCTCTGGCGCGCCTTGATGGCGGGTGCGTCGAATGTTCTGGGGGTAGACTCGGATATAGACAAAGCAAAAAAATACGCTGGAGTCTATAGAATACCGAATGGAAAAGGCGTAGATAAAGTTGTAGCTACTGTTGATGTAATAGAAGACGACATAGAAAAGAAACTAAAAACATGGGGAGGAGAGATAGGTTTTTGCTTTAGCGTTCTTCCCTATTTAGAAGCGCCTACCGACTTCCTGCGATGGATGTCTGAAATGTATTTCGCCTCAATCGTGGAGTGCCAATACGACGGAGACGGGCCTGGGCTGTCTTTCGTAAAAAATAGAAGAGATATGCAGTTTTGGCTATCTCGTGATATTGGATTCTCTAATATTGAGCTTATTGGAAGCACGTATATCGCAGAAAGAGACAAGTTTAGAGACATCTGGATGTGTGTACCATGATAAAAGAAGATGCGTACCAACTAGCAGAAAGTTTTGGATACCTCACAAGAGCAGAAGTGTCTGCAATAAAAGAGGCAGTTGTTTATCTGCCTCCAGACTCTCATGTTGTAAACATTGGAGCAGGCTCTGGTACAAGCGGACTCGCTATACTAGAGACAAGAGAAGACCTTAGACTTACCACTGTTGACATCAGGCTAAAAGCAAATCCCTATGGCGGTTTAGAGAACGAGATAATCGCTCTTGAAAAATCTGGAATAAAGTATAAACATAGGCACAGACAAATACATGGTGATAGCCGAGACGTTGGTAGACACTGGGCAAACGGTAAACTTGATATGATTTTCATTGATGGAGACCACAGCCTAGAGGGTGCTTCTGGAGATATTGCTATATGGATAAAGCACGTTAAGAAAGGAGGCTTGATTCTGGTAGACGACTACCTGAGCGAGAAAGGGCCAAACAAAGATGTCTGGCCTGGAGTAACTGTTGCCGTAGACACACTTCTGTATCCGTTTTACGAGATCATTGTAAAAGCGGACTCGGTGATAGGGTTCATCATAAATGAGTGACGAGATTTTTGTTGTTGGTTATCCTAAATCTGGGAATACGTGGCTATCAAGATTGCTTGGAGATGCTCTTGATAGCCCCGTCAAAAGCGGAAAGCCACAACCATCTTTAGCCGATAATGACGACGGAAAAGGAAAGTACATTATTCGCCAAAGACATCATCTTTATAACTCTATTAGCTCTCTTCCAGAACGCGTGGTTTTTATTCTAAGAGACCCACGCGACCTAATTGTTTCAGTGGCTCACTATTGGGGGTTCGAAAGCGTAGATGAGTACATCAGGAAGATGGCTAACCTCGACACAGACAAAAGACCAAACGTACTTATCGGTTATGAAAGATACATAAAAAAATGGAAAAATGCAAACAAGCCAGTTAAAAACGTAGTAACAACATATGAGAAGCTAAGCCTCCTAAAAGAAAAGGAGCTTGATCGAATCTTAAAATTTCTTAAGGTTGATGCAGTCAAGCCGCTCGATGAGGTTTTCGAAAGACAGTCTTTTGCATCCATGAAAAAACGGGTGAAGGGGAGCGGGAGCACGCTTCCTTATGGCGAGTCAATCCAGAGTAAGTTGCTTAGAAAAGGCGTTGTGGGTGATTGGAAAAACCATATAACGAAGGAACATGGTAGAATTATCCACGAGCACTTGTGGCATTGTTTAATGTCACTTGGTTACGAAAATGATGAAGACTGGTGGACTAAACTAAAGGAATAATCATGACTGATGAAAATGGCGGCTTGATAAGTAAAATTGATAGGTTTTTAGACAAAGGTGACATTACGGTCGAAGCGGCTGTTAGGCTTTTGCTGGAGTCGCAAACTAAAAACTTAAAATCGCAGGAGATGAGCAAGGTGACAATGACTGAGCAACGCGATGATATAAAGGAAATAAAAAAATATATCGAGGAAAACCCGTCTGTTATCTGGCTGTTGAAACACAAGACAGCTAAGACCCTATCGTTTTTTGCTTCCGTCATCGCGGCGATTGTTCTGGTAGCCTACGTCGCGGTGACAAGTGAGGCTTTTAGGGAGTTTCTTCTGGGGCTACTAACATAATATCAAAAACACGGAGACCAACCGATGAAAGTTTTAATGAGACCGCACCTTGGCGACTTTCAGTCTAAACACGAAAGTGGAGTAAAGAGAGTTGTAGAGGCTTATTTCAAATACCTACCCAAATACGACATAGAGCTTGTAGATAAAGATGAAGAGTCATACGACCTTATTGCGTCTCATGCCGGAGGCACAGGTTCTAATGTTGACGTTGCACACATCCACGGATTATATTGGACTGCTGACTACCTATCCCAAAAATGGCAACATCAAGCAAATAAAAATATTGTAAACGCTGTGCGAGCCGCGAAGCAGATTACCGTTCCGTCTGAGTGGGTAGCGCAAGTGTTTAGACGCGACATGAGAATAGACCCCGTTGTAGTTCCGCACGGTATTGATTGGAAAAAATGGACGCACAAAGAACCTAACGAGGGGTATGTACTGTGGAACAAAAACAGGAATTACGATGTTTGTGACCCTACGCCAATGTACGAGTTGTCGTCTATGTTTGAGGGCTTAGACTTTGTAACTACATTTATGCCCCCCATGAAAGAACCGCTTCCAAATACAGTAGTGACAGGAACAATGCGCCACGATCTTATGAGAGAGGTCATTCAGCGCGCTGGTGTCTATCTTTCAAGCACAAAAGAGACCTTCTGTATAGGTGTACTGGAGGCAATGGCGGCTGGAGTTCCCGTCCTCGGCTATGACTATGGCGGAAATAGCGACCTTGTAAAGCATGGTGTCACGGGATACCTTGCTAGACCAAACGACATAGACGATTTGGCTAAGGGGCTTCAATACTGCCTCAAATACAGAGATACCCTTGGCGCTAACGCCGCAGTAGATGTACAAAAGTGGTCATGGGATGAGGCGGCAAGGCTTGTGGCGGACTCGTACCAAAAGGCGCTTGACATCAAAGATGAGAAAAACGATGTAACTGTTGTTATCCCCGTATACAATTATGCAACGGTTCTTGAAAAAGCGGTGGTCAGCGCTATACGCCAAACAAAACAGCCACGGGAGATAATCATTGTAGACGATGGTTCTACTGACAACACTCAGGAAGTTGGAGAGAGACTCGCGGCAGAGCACGATACTGTTCGATACATTAGGAAAGAAAATGGCGGCGTGGCAACAGCTAGAGACCGTGGTATCCAAGAGGCTAAAACAAAGCTGGTTTGCTGCCTAGATGCAGACGACAAGATCAGGGAGCATTTTCTAGAGGTTTGCACGGACGCATTTGACGACCCATCCCTTGGCATAGCGTATACAAAACTATTAGCGATTAGCGCGGATGGCAAAGAAAGAGTAAGCGACTGGCCTGACGTTTTCAACTTCGACGCACAGATAAAGCTAAGAGGAAAAAATAATGACAGAGGAATGAACCAAGTGCCTACCTGCTGTGTGTTCAGAAGAGACATATGGGAGCGCGTGGGAGGGTTCAACCAAGCCTACGCCCCAAGAGGCGCTGGAGCTGAGGATGCCGAGTTCTGGACAAGGTATTGTGCCACCGGATACAGAGCAGAGCTTGTAACCAAAAGCCCTCTGTTTATATACTCTATTGGCACTGGTCTTGTAAGCGGAGCTAAGAAAATACACCATAACGTGATTGAACCTCACTGGCTCAAAAACAAGGCATACTCTGCCACAGGAAAACATCCATTTGCGTCTCCGGCTACACCAGAGAACGGGGTGGCTCATAACGTAATGCAGTATGACGAACCTATTGTATCTGTGATTATTCCTATAGGCCCTGGGCACGAGACGATTGCGAGGCGAGCGATTGATAGCGTGGAGGGTCAAACATACCACAGATGGGAGCTTATTCTTGTTTTTGATATGGAGGAGATACCAGACCTTTCATATCTAAAGGGATATACTCACGCAAAGATACTGGCTACTGGAGGGAAAAAAGGAGCTGGCGCGGCAAGAAATATGGGCGTGGATGCCTCTGCGTCCTCGTCTTCATTCGTTGTTTTTCTTGATGCAGACGATGAAATACACAAAGAGTTCCTTGAGGCGTGTTTTGATGTGTGGGGGCAGGACGAGGGGATTGTATATACAGACTACATTCACAAAGTAAGCGCGGATACAGAAAGCATAAAAAGTTTCAAAGAGGATGAAATTATAGAGTTTTACCCATCAATCAGTGTGGCTTACATTAGAGGAAAAGGTTCTGACTATAACTGCGAGAGGGCGCAGAGAATGCCAGACTACGAGAGAAAAGACCTTTACCACTGGTGTCTTGTGACATGCCTTATTCCTAAAGTATGGCACTACGAGATTGGTGGATTTGACGAAAGCATGGAAACTTTTGAGGATGTGGTGTATCATTGGTCAATGGCGCGTACTGGAAAATGCTATATCAGGCTAACAGAGCGCCTTGTGATGTATAATAGAGAGACCAGTACAAGACGTGTGCTTGCTGATTTCAGCACAGACGATGGTATAAAAGTTGCTAAAAAAATGTTACAATACTCTCAGGAGAAACTAAAAGGAGTCAAAATGGCAGGCTGTACAAAATGCCCAGGAGCAAGGGCAAGAAGTGCTCAGATAGCAGTAAGGGATTTCTCAAATCCACAAAGAGTTACAAGCGCCGCAATAGAAGATTCTCAAACCGTCCTTGTCAAATATATGTGGGGCAACATAGGCAATCATAGAGTAACTGGCGCTGCCACAGGTGCGAATTACGGATATAGAAGAGGCGGGGACGTGTTCCTTATTTTACGAGAAGACCAGGCCGCTCAGCCACATATTTTCAGTCCGGTACAGAAAAGTGTCAACGAGCCGAAAGTCAATATACAAACACAGGAAACAAAAGCCCCCGTTCCTCTAATATCCGAAGTCTTCAAGCCAGACGCTGTGCCAGGAATTACATCTACCATAGCTAAGGAAATGGCGGCTAATGGTATTGAGACCAAAGAGGACATTATTGCCCTCGGAGTTGAAGGTCTAAAAGAATACAAAGGGGTCGGAGACTCAAGAGCAGAGATGATTCTTGAAGCAGTCCAAGGTATGTAATGCTTGAGTTGCTTACGCTCGGACTTGCGACATGGCGAATATCTAGCCTTCTTGTAGAAGAGGACGGCCCTTTCGATTTTTTTGCAAAGATGCGCAGGAAAATCGGAATAACATATAATGAGTATAGCCAGAAAGTAGGCAGTAATGTTTTGGCTGAAATGCTAACCTGTATGTGGTGTACTAGCTTCTGGGTAGCTATAGCAATATGCCTGCTTTTTGACGCATCTCTCTCCTTCACCCGTTCATTAGCGGTTGGAGCGATAGCTATAATCATTGATAGGATTATCTACTATGGCAACAAATGATATTCAGACACTCCTGTCTTTGGATGAGTACGCAGAAATTATGGGTCTCAATCCGTTGAATTTTAACTCTGCGGCAAGCGCAAATGAAAACCTTTATGGATTTGAAGCAGATAAGCAACCGTTGTGGTTCAGATACGACTGGCAAGCCGCTAATCAAATGAGTCACTATAAACTGTCTATGCTCCTTCATGAAGCAGAGGAGGCTATATCTCAGCTCCTTGGGTATTATCCAGCCCCAACGTGGACTACCTTTGAAACAGTAAAGTATCCAGAGGATTTGCCCGTTGAAAATCCATATATTACAAGAAGCATCAAAGGGGACTATAAGTCTGTTCAGACGGAGCACAAAAAACTTATCGTGATGGGAAAACGCAAAACGACGCTTATCGAAAATGTAGCTGTTGTATACTCCGATGAAGACGGAGACGGATACGAAGAGACAGCTACAATTACAGCAGTGACTACAGTAACAGACCCGAAAAGCATTAAGGTGTATTTTGCAGGAAGCGGAGGAGACCCTATTGATGAGGTCAGACCTTTGAAGTCCGTAACCATTAGTGGCGGCTCTGTAACTATTGTTATGTCTAGCTGGCTATTGTTTCTCAGAGAGCTGTACGAGGTTCTTCCTGGTGGAGAGCCAATAACAATAAGCGCAGATGATGCCGCTAACTACGTTGCAACACTGGACATATACGAGATTTCTGCTGATACGACAGTATCTTCCGGCAGGTTCATATGGAGTAGCGGCAGTTTTGAGTCCTCCCTTGGAGCAGTTGTTCTTCAAGACGCATATGTTCGAATTGCGGACTACGATAACGGAATAGTAATTCCAGTGCCAGCGGCGTACAATGCCGACACGGAGCTTTGGGATAAACAGTGTTTCTCTAAAAGCACTTTGCCAGACGGAGTACAATTGTGGTATCAGTCCGGCTTGCGCTCAGAAAGATATATGAACGACTTAGATATATCTCCTATGAACTCTACAATAAAAAGAGCTATTGCATGGCTTGCCACAGCCAGAATGGATGCTACGTTTAGAGGCAATAACAACATAACTGCTTTTGTAGATAGCATGAGAAGAGACGGGGCTGAACAGAGCGAAGGCTCGACGTTCTTCTTAGGGCCAGATGCGCTAAGCTGTCCTCTTGGAACAAGAATTGGAGAGATAGCTGTTTGGAGAATGATAAAACAAATGGATAGACACTATCGGGTAGGTGTGGCATAATGAGAACAGTTGTTACGGAAGATAAAGACGGATACCTTCATAGAATGCTTGTTAGAGACGATATGTCTGACGACCAAGCGCACATGGGTATTCCAGACGACCCTCCAGACCTTGACGCTCTCGATTGGGAGCAGATAAAAAGAGAGCTTCACAATACACTTGTGAAGCGTGATATAATATCAATTAAGGATGCCAAAGCGATGAAGAATTTGTCGAACAGCATCCTATCGGTATTGCAAACGCGTCTGATACATTTATACAAGATAAAACAGGCGCAACTAAAGAACACTGGAGGTTAAAAAAATGAATACTGGAGTAGGAAAAAGCCAAAAGCCTCTTGTTTCATCCTTTACACGCGTCTGGCTAATTGAAGGCAGAGCGCGCCCTGACCACATGCCTGAGTTCATGTCTCACATGAAAATTGGCGGTCTGAATAAAGGATACGGCTCTACAAACTCGATTTATATTCCTGACCCTAATCGTTATGGAAAGTTTATCGAAGCTGGCAAGTATAGGGACGGAGAAGAGAGACCAACAACCTCTCTGGTAGGTCGTTATGCCGCATTTGTAAAGAGCAGATTGCTTGAACTTGGAAACAAGGGCTGTGCCTTTGATGTCCAAATTCATATTGGCGAGTGCGAGGATGCTTCAATCTATAACACTTTCCAAAAATCAATTATTTTCGAGGATGTAGACCTGAATAGTTTTGCAACCGAAGATATTGGTGCTCTTGAGCCTGGGGAACAAGGTAAGGCAGATGAAACTGGTGAGCTTTCCGCCGCAAGAATGTACGAGTTCGTTCCTCTCGTTTTTGGGATTAGAACTCCTGCTGTTGTGACCAATCAGCTTTTAGATGTGATTGGGCCTGACCAAGTGTCGTGTGGTGAATGCGACGATGAGTCTGACGGATGCTCTACCTTCTACGCAATATCAAGTGCTGCTGGCGGCTCGCCAGGAACACCCGCTGATGTTATCTTTACTTTTGATAAAGGACAGAACTGGGCGGCTCACGATATTGACGGTATGAATGTAGCTAACGACCCAAGCGGAATCGCTAAGGTTGGGAGCTATATAGTTGTGGTTGGAAATGCAGACGGCTCTGCTTTTGTGGCTCTTGAGTCAGAAATCAAAGCAGGAGTTGACCCCGCGTTTGCGGCAGTGGTTACTGGCTTTGTAGCTGGTGGCGAACCAAATGATATTTGGTCTGTTGGAGGAAAGGCTTACATCGTAGGAGACCTTGGTTATGTGTACATTATGACTGAGCCTACTACTGGCGTCGAAGTAATTGATGCTGGCGAGTCTACAACCTCTAACCTTAATGCTGTACATGCAATCTCGACAGAGTTTGGAGTTGCAGTAGGACAGGATGGAATTGTTCTCACGATAGAGGGCGACTTAGTTTCTCCTACAGACACATTCCCTGTCGGTCTTGGTGTAAATCTCAATGCCGTGTGGGTGAAAAATGAGAAAGAGTGGTTTGTCGGTGACGACAATGGAGACCTGTGGTACACGCTTGATGGTGGTCTAACATGGACAGAAAAGCCTCTGCCTGGAACTGCCCCGACTAATCTTACCTCAATCGAAATGTCCAGCGATAGCGTAATGTACGTTGCCGCAACAGTTGCGTCCCACGGACGCTTGTACATCTCTACTGACGGTGGATACAGCTTCATTATCGCCGCAAGAGATACAAATGTTATCCCGCTGAGTGATGAGATTTCTGCAATCGCAACCTGCCAAGAAGACCAAGATTTTGTTATGTTGGTTGGTTTGGCGGACGATGGCGCAGATGGTTTCATCGCAGTAGGAAGCGACTAAAAAATAGGAGAACAAAATGACAACCGACGAAATTAAGGATACCTTATCACCCGAAGAAGAACAGGCTCTTGGATTACAAAAGAGCTTACATCGCGACAAAGACGGAGTGATTACTCTTGAGTCGGGGATACGTGTGAAGCTAAGACCTGTAGCCGCTCCATTGATTACAGAAATGCAGAACCGTATTCCCGACCCAGAGATTCCAATTCAGATTCTGGAGGATGGAAGAGCCGTAGAACAGGTAACAAGTAAGGCTTATTTGCGAGCTGTTGCAGAGGTTGAATCCCAGAAAGCAAAAGCCGCTCTTGAGGCTATGGCGATCTTGGGAATCCAACTTGTAGATGGTCTACCAGAGGATGAGACGTGGCTTCTGGAATTAGCCCTTCTTGGGTTTGAAACTGGCGATAAATTATCTAACGTAGAGAAAGAGTTTCTTTTCAAAAAATATATTGCCGCAGATACTAAAGTTATTGTAGAAATTGGTAGAATATCAGGAGTGACAGCCGAGTCTATCGCATCGGCGAAAAACTCCTTTCAAAGTCCAACGTAACGGAATACCGATTGAGGACTACCAGCTTCTACATAAACTAGACCCAGGAATATCATACTCCGGTGCTTTCCTTGAAATGACCGCGTGCGTTGGGTCTAATCTTGACCCGTTTAAATGGGAGAAGGGGGACTATCCAAACGATTTCAAGGCAAAAATTATAGCTTATTATGAACTAACGCAAATAATTAGAGCACACGTCGAAGACGCCAGAATAAGAAAACAGGAAAATAAGCAGAAGAGAAAACCGCGAGGAAGATAAAATGTCAGCATTAACCCCAATAGGCGTACGTCTTGTAGTGCGAGATTTTGCGTTATTCAATACAAAACTCAAAGCCGCTGGCGCATCTGTAATAGGACTAGACAAGGCGGCGCTTGGAGCGGCTGGAGGAATGAGCGCTTTAGGCATGGGTCTTACTGCTGTTGTTGGAATAGCGGCGGCAACAGTAGCTGGTATTGCCGCTGTAACCATAGGCGTTGGTTATCTGGCAAAAGAGTCAGTTGAGACAGCGGCATCATTTGAGCAAGCGTTTGCCGGTATGCTGAAAACAGTCTCTGAGTTTACTGACCCCGCAACAAATCAAATAAACGAGCTTGGTCTAAAAACAAAAAATCAGTTTAGAGAGCTGGCACTTGAAATACCATTGGCTTTCGAAGAGCTTGCAGAGATAGGTACTATTGCTGGGCAGATGGACATTCCCGCTGACCAGATAGCAGAGTTCACCAAAAACATTGCCGCTATCTCGGTATCCACTACGCTAACAAGAGAGCAAGCGGCTGAGGACTTTGCAACAATCTCTAAAATTTTCCAAATCAGCAGAGACGACATAGGAGAATGGTCAAACTCATTTGGCTCTGCACTGGTGTGGCTCGGAAACAATTTTGCTACAAACGAAGATGAGATTATTCGCTTTGCGGAAAGAATAGCTGGTGCTGGAGCGGCTCTTGGTCTAACGGAGACCGACATCATTGCTGTCGGCGCGGCATTCTCGCAGTCTGGTGTTCAGATGCAACGCGGTGGTACTGCTGTTCAAAAGGTGCTTATTAAAATGAACGAAGCACTGCAAGAGGGCGGAGAACAATTTGAGCTAATTGCAAAAGTAGCCGGAAAAACAGCAGAAGAATTTTCTATGGTAGAGCCAACAGAGCAGTTTAGACTCTTCGTGGAAGGGCTTGGCAAGGAAGGGCCGGAGGCTATTCAAATTTTGAAAGAGCTTGATTTGGCAGACCAGCGCCTAATCGGTGCATTTTTGAATATGTCCTCAGCGGAAGGGGAGCTAACTAGAGCACTAGAAGGTTCTAATGTAGCTTTTGAAGAGGGCACACAGCTTGCTAGAGAGGCGGAAATCTTTTATGCAACATTTACAAATCAGGCAGAGCTTCTAAAAAATGCTTTTGAAGATTTAAAATTCATTATTGGAGAGCCAATTAAGGACGAGATTATTGCTCCAATGATGTCAAATCTAAACGACTTCTTGATTGAGATGCGCCCATTCTTAGACGAGACAATGAAAGAAATTGTATCCGTAATAAAAGAAGACTTAGCTCCTGCTTTTGAAAGACTTGCATCAGCACTCGGATTAGAGTTTAATGCCGAGGGAGCTGTTGCATGGATAGAGGACGTAGCAACGGACACAATAGAGAGCGTCGCTACTGCAATAGATAATATAGCTTGGGCAATTGAAACGTACCAAGAAAAAGGATGGGCGGGATTTGAAGATACAGCTTTTGCTATTCCTGCCGAGGTTTTAGAAACCCTTGGATATGTAGCAGGATTTCTATCTGTTATTGCAGGAATAATCGGAGAGGACATAAATATTGGAGATATGTTCAAAATGGAGGAAGGCGAAGGTATTGACTTCGGCGGAATCGCGGGGCAGACAGGTGGTTTGCTAATTGGAGTAGTTGAAGGCGTAATCGGCCCTGTTCTTGGCATAGTAGTCGAGTTTGGAAAAGACTGGGCAAAACTATGGGCTGAAATTTTTACCCTAGATTTCTCTGGGGCGGGGGATGTTATCACTGGTTTTGGTGAAGAGCTTGGAACAAAGTGGGGCGAGATGATGGATTATTTCGAACCGCTAGGAACTCTCGTTGAGGAAATATCGGCTTTTGTTGGCGAGGCAATAGGACAATGGTGGGAGACTAATACTATATGGGAGGATATAGGAACAGGAATAGAAGATTTTTCCAGAACTGTTGGGGAAGGAATTGTAGATACCTGGGTTGAATTCGAGGAGAACCTCTACTGGTTGCTGGGTGCAATGAATGAAGTTATTGCTGTCTCGTGGGATATATTCTGGACTACAGTAGGTGATGCAATAGACGAGTGGTGGTCTGGAATAGAGACCAGCGTAGACGAGTGGGCAACAGGTGTAACGTCAGCACTTACAGAAGTATGGGAGGACACAAACGCTAACTGGCAGGAGAACTGGGAAAATCTAAAGGTAGCTTGGGAAACGTGGAAAGAGGATTTTCTAAAGAAATGGGAAGATATTAAAACAGGCGTCAGCACAAAAGTTGGTGAGATACTTAAAGCTGGCGAAGAGCTAGTTTCAAAGTTCTATGAGCTTGGAAAATCATGGGTACAAGGTATCATCAGCGGTATTATAGAAAAATGGGACGAGCTAATGCAATGGGTACAAAACCTTGCTGATGCAGCCGCTGGCGTTCTTTCTGGGCAGTGGCAGGAAAAATCTCCGTCTAAAGTCTCTGCAAAAATGGGAGCGTATTTCGTTGAAGGGATTGTTGAGGGTATGCAGAAAGGCTTAGGAGGTGTTCTAGATGTGTCTAGGCAGGTAGCAAGCGTAGCCATGCAGCCTATTGCAGATATGGGCAGTATTACAAACGACCAGAGAATAACCGTAAACGCTAACTATGCAGAAACGCAATCGCCGGAGACAATCGCCGACGACCTTGCACTGATAAATATGTGGACATAATATGCTGAATAGATATGAATTTGACCAAATAATTACCTCTGATGGAGTTGTTGTCACGCTCACCGATTATGTCAGATATTTCTCGTGGGGTTTCTCTGGAAGGGGGATGCCTACGTCCTCAATGAGAACAGAGCGTGGGCCTTTTCAACACGGTGATACTATCCTTGGATACGTGCTAAGACCGCGAACAATAAGTTTTGTTCTTAGGCGCAACGAGTGTAGCCGAGAGGAATACTGGAACGCACGCGCGGAGCTAATGGATATACTTCGTCCAAACAGGCATGGTGCTCAGTTTGATATTATGACGCTTAGAAAAATACTCCCGAATGGAAGTATGCGTGATATAAGGGTTATAGTCAATAACACTCCAGACTTTGAGGAATCAAGAAAAGGAACGTGGGACGAGTTTAGCTATCAAGAGGCTCTAAGATTCATTGCGCACGACCCGATATTTTATGACCCCGTGCTAAATCTTTTTTCATACAAGCCAGCCGCTGACGGAGACAGTCTTGCTTTTCCGATAACTTTTCCTATACAGTTTTCTGTAGACGACTCAATAGAAGCGTTTGATTTGAGCTACAACGGAACTTGGGAGACCTTTCCAAACATAATTATTAACGGGCCTATAAACGAGCCATCAATAAGGAATATTACAACGGGAGACGTTATAAGTCTGGATTATAATGTTCCAGAAGATGTAGACGTTTCAATATCACTAGAGTATGGCAACAAAACAATTGTAGATAGTAGTGGAAACAATTTGATAGGACTGCTAACGTCCGATAGTGATTTAGCTTCATTCAGTCTTGCCGCAATCCCAAGAGCTACAGATGGAATAAACTCTATTGGCGTAGGGGGATACGGTATAACTTCCGCAACAGAGATTATTTTTAGATATTTCACAAGATATATAGGAGTTTAATCAATGACTGAAAAAAGTTTTTATTGGGCAAACACAGCGATTGGGGATGGCTCTTTATCGCCTTATGACAACGACGAGTTTAGTGACATATGGAGAAAGCTGTTCACGGCAGACAGAGCAGTGCAAGGGCATATTGATGGATATGAGAACTCCTTAGAGGTGAGCAATCCGTCTGGAAATACGATACGCGTGAATACAGGAGCGGCTCTAGTAGACGGAAAATTCTATGAGACTACTGCTGTTGTAGATAATTCGATTTCAACACCAGCGGCGGCAACAAGAAAAGATAGAATAGTATTACGGAAAAGCTGGGCGTCACAAACGGTAAGAGTTGCTGTTCTTACTGGAATAGAGGGAGGAAGTATTCCATCCCTGACACAAACAGACGGACTTACTTGGGAGATACCACTTGCAACAATTTCTATAACTACTGGCGGAGCGATTACAGTAACAGATGAAAGAGAGGCAAGTAGAACCCCTCTAGCAGAAGAAGGCACTGACACGATGGTTCTTATAAAAAGTGTAGTCGCCGATGGAACTGCCGCAATAATGGAATTTGACGCTATACCTCAAATATACACGCATCTGGTTCTTATTGGGCAAATTAGATTTGCAGGAGCAGTGGTACAGGTAGCTCTGGAAATACTGCTCAATGACGATACTGGGGCGAATTACAACGACCAGCAAACCATAGGAGAAGACACGACAGCATCTGCTGTTGGAGCAACTGGAGAGAACGAGGGAGCGCTTGGAGAAGTTCCTGGTGGAAGCGGAAGCTCTGGTCACGCTGGTACTTTTCAATGTTATCTTGCAAACTATGCCGGTGCGTCTTTTTATAAAAATTGGGTCGGAATGTCAATAAGTATTCCAAATACTACTGTAGCCGCCTTCTCTATGCGTCACGCCGGAGGAATGTGGCTGAACACAGAAGCTATAAACAAAATAACAATACTTAGCACCACGGGGTCTGCCGGAAATATTGTATCTGGTTCTATGGTTTCTTTATATGGGATTTTATAATGACTGAAAGCTCATACTATTGGGATGGTTTGGTAACTGGAGATGCGACACTAGCTCCTTATACGCATTCTGCATTTGCAGGTAACTGGAAAAAACTATTTACGCGAGAGGGCAATCAGGGAGTTCTAAAAGCCTATCTAAACGAATTACTTGTAACCGGTATAGGTGGGGGCATATCCATTGCAAGTGGGTTTGCGGTTGTGAATGGATGGGTTTACGAGAACACGGCAAATGTGACTAAAATCATTTCTACTCCCGTCTCTAATCCAAGAATTGACACCGTTGTTATTAGAATGATTTTTGAGTACCAAACGGCTAGGATATTTGTAATCAAGGGAACTGAGACAGGAAGCCCAACCGCTCCATCATTAATACAAAATAACGGCGTTGTATGGGATATGCCAATTGCAGAGGTTCTTGTTACTACGGCTGGAGTTATTTCCGTAACTGATACTAGAGAGTTCGCATCTACTCCGTTATCTGAAAGACCAGTTATGACACTAATAGAGGAAATAGAGATACTATCTCTTGGAATACCGGTTGATGTTAGTTTTGATAATATTCCACAAACATACCGCGACCTTATCATTATTGGGCAGTGGAGAGGGACTGATGTCGGAGTTGGAGGGCGCTTATACTACAATGATGATGAGGTATACACAAACTACTATAGACAGGTACTAAACAGTATAGGTGCTTCTGTTATAGCTGTTGGTATTGTAGGCTCTGCAACTGTAGGAACTGACGATGTCGGATGGTATGACGATGAGGGAATCCCTTTCCGGTTTACAATTCCAAATTATACTGGGCCATTTTATAAAACGTGCGTACAGGACGAAATATCAACTACTACCCTTGCATCTGAGGGAAGTGTATGGCTAAACGTGTCCCCAATAACAAAAATATCACTTGTCAACTTAACAGGGACATTTCTGACTGGCTCGAAAGTCTCACTGTACGGACTATAAGGAAAATATTATGACTGATAATTATTACAACACTGCTTTTAAAAAGTTCATGGATGGCGACATCGACCTACTTTCAAACACCATAGTCGCCATGCTTCTTGACTCAACTTACACTCCAGACGTAGACAACGATGAATTTATTGACGATATATCTGGGGACGAGTTGTCTACTGGAGGATACGCTAGAAAAACCCTAACCACAAAAACAACTACTGTAGATGCAGTGAACAACTGGGTAGAGTTTGCATCAGATGATATAACCGGATGGAACGGAGATACTTTTACTGGAGCAAGGTACATGGTTATTGCGGTAAATAGTGGTGCTGATGCTACAAGTGCGCTAATATGCTACCTTGATTTTTCAAGCAACAAAGATGCACCAATAGAGGTCAACTGTCCTGCAAGCGGATGGTTCACTCTTGGTGCTTGCCCATAAGGATAAACAGTGACAATCAACATTGTTAACACCACTATAGGAACGGTAAACGTAGATTCTACTAACCTAAGTTTTTCCCATAATGCAACGGGAAGTGACCTACTTGTTGTTCGAGCTGCAATAAAAAACTCAATCGCTGATAGTATGTGCGGTGTCATTCGAGCCTATTTCAACAGTGTTCTAATGACGTTACACGTTTGTACTAATCGAACAAACTACAGCGCAGTTATCTTCTACTTAAAAAACCCCTCTCAAGGAAACTATACCGTTTCAATATCATGGCCTGGCTATCTTGGCTGGGGAGCTGCTGTAGCACAATGCTACGCTGGAGCAGATATAAGTGGAGTTCCTCTGGAGACCGGTTTTTCGAATAATAATTTTAACGCTACGCCAAGTCTTACGGTTACAAACAGCGATACACAAGACCTTGTTGTCGATGTTTTTTGTTCTAGCCCTGCTACACCAACAGTTGGCTCAGGACAAACAGCAAGTTATGCCGCGCTTATGAAATACACTGGCTTCGAAGTATACATGGGTGCTGGCATGTCACGCGAAGCTGGCGCTCCATCATCAGTAGTAATGAGTTGGACATTTGGTGCCAATGCTCACTGGGCGCTTGTCGCGGCGTCTATTAAAAATGGTATTGTAGATATATACCCAAGTACGCTATCTTCTGGAAAAGGAGCTATTAATAGTCCAACGATCTTTCATACAGTTTATCCAAATACAGCAAGGGGTCTTGGGGCTGTACAGGAGGAGAGGCTTGACTACATCGCTGAGATTCCTAATCAGCGAATGGAACTAAATACCCCAGGAGTAGCCGATTACAAAGTTATTCTAAAAAATCAAAGCGGGAGCGTTGTTGCAGAGTTTGATAACTGGCGCTCGCTCGCTATTGCAAGGCGCGTGAATACTTTTGGTAGTTGTAGGTTTGAGATTGATGGGTTTGACTCAAGAGTCTCCCTTTTTGAACTAGATAGCCAAATAGAGGTGTGGAGAAGAAATCAAAACGTCGACCTCGACTGGTATAAAGAGTGGGAAGGACTGCATAGAACCAGTAATGACCTTGTTCAAGTAAACGGAAAACGCTCATTTGTTTCTTTTGCCGTTGGTTATTTGCATCTCCTAAAAAGAAGGAGCATCCTGTGGTACTCTGAGTCCGCTCAGGCTTCAAAAAGCAAAAATGCAGGAACTGCTATTACAGAATACGTTTATGAGAACGCAGGCGCTGGTGCAAGAGAAAGTCTCGGAAGACTTACCAATGGAAACATGACCGGACTGTCACTGGCGGCAGACCAAGGTTACGGAGAGGAGTGGAATGGCGCTAAAGCATGGGACAATCTATTTACTGCTATACAGAGCATTGCAGAGGATAAAGGTCTCTATATTGATGTTGTAGGGATTGGAAACGCCATGTTTGAATTTAGGGTATATGATGGGCAACGTGGTTTTGATTTGAGTAGCCAAAATATTGATATGACTACAGGGTTAAATGGGGCTGGAAATGTACCTGTAATATTCTCTACTGATTTTGGAAATATGGAAAAACCTAACTATGCAGTAAATAGAGCAAATGAAATAAACAAAGGGATAGCTCTTGGACAGGGGGTTGAAGAGGACAGAGCGTTTGAAATCTATGAGGAGGTGAGCAGAACGCTCGACTCTCCTTGGAACATAATGGAAGAAACAGTAAGCGCAAGCAATCAGGGAAATAGTAGCGAGAGACTACTTGACACTGCTCGCTCGCTTGTAGAAAAAAACCTGTACGATGATACATTTGCATTTGGAATTATCCAAAACAAACAGTCCTACTATGGAAAACACTATAACTACGGAGACAAGGTTACACTTAGATACTTTGATTTAGAGACGCACAAACAAATAAGTGGAGTGAAAATTACAGTAAGTCAAAATGCAGTTGGAGAGAAAATGACTCTTGACTTTGAGGATAAACTTTATGGATGATAAAGAGTATTCAATTTCTAAAAATATGCTCGATAAAGTTCTTATTAAAGAGATAAAAAAACTAAAAACTGAAATATCTCGACTGAGAGCAGAGACCGGCAATTTCCCGCGCGTCTTTATCAAAAGCACGACAGGAGACCCCACAACAGGAAATGAAGGAGTTATCTGTATTAATACAGCAGACAACAATGCAAAAATGTACGCCGATGGAGGATGGCGAACGCTTGCATCGGGATGGTAAATGTGCTATAATTCATATAAATACGATAAAGGAGTTCAAATATGGATAACTTGTATCAAATGTTTTTAGGTCTTGGAGGCACGGCTGTACTAATTTCATTTTTAGTAGGCGCTTTCAAGCGATTCGGCTGGATTAAAGACGGAGATTCCCAAAAATGGCATACCTCATTTCAACTCATAGCTTTCTTGGCTATCGGCATTTTTGATGTCTTGGGTTTCAATGTAGATTTAGCTGTGGTCGACTCTGTTGCAGGAACTATCGCAGAAGTTGGTGCGGCAGTCCTAGGACTCTTGGGTATGTTCGGCGTAGGCAGATTGACCTACACCGTAACCAAAGGTGCTCCCGTAGTCGGGTTCACCTACTCAGAGTAATTGATAGGGGGGCTAAAAACCCCCCATCAAAAATACTATGGATAGAATACTCGGAGAGATTGTTCACCTTAAAGAAATCAAGGGTATGGAATGGCGACAAATAGGAAAATCTGTTGGCATAACACCACAAGCGGCAAGAAGGAGATACCAAAGGTACAAAGAACAGAAAGAGAAGAAAGCCATAGGCGACGTAGACATCAGAGAAGACGCAATCACACAAACAAACACCACAAACACAAAAGAGCTGGAGAGTAAATCAGCAAGGATAAAAACATTAGACCAGCTTATAGAAGCCTGTGAGATAGACCTAGCGGAGTGGGTAATTGATTGGCACATTGTAAATAAATGGGAAGTAGGGGCAAAAGACGACAGCGGGGAGATTGTAATATCTCCGCTCTTCCAAGTAAAAGTAAAGCTAGTGCGCAAAGACCCCATCTCCCTTTTCCCAACAATAACCCCCATAGAGGTAAAAGAACTACCAGTAGTAGTGACAAAAGAAGTGCCATCACGTCATGTGAATCGTGTGAAAAGAGCACTCGTTTTCGGCGACGCGCATGTGGGCTTTGTGAGAGCGGAGGGCGGAAAACTAATCCCATACCACGATAGAAAAGCGATGAACCTAGTCCTGCAACTGCTATACGAGCAGGATTTTCACAACATTGTAATACTCGGAGACATACTTGATTTACCTAACTTCTCAGACCATTTTGTAAGAATGCCAGAGTTTTATAACACGGCGCAAGCGTCCGTTATAGAGGCAACAACGTGGCTAAAAGAAATAAGAGAAGCCGCTCCATCCGCTGACATTACTTACATCGAGGGAAACCATGAGGTAAGAATAAACAAGGGGCTTGCAAAATACATACCCGCCGCCTACGATCTGAAACCTGGGGATGAAATTGATCTGCCAGCACTGCTGTCAGTAGAAAGGCTTCTATCGCTACAAAAAATGTCTATCAATATGGTAGGGGATTATCCAGACGGAGAGAAATGGCTAGGCGAAAGGATAGTGTGCACGCATGGAAATATCGCACGAGCAACTAGCGGAGGGACTACAAGCGCTATGGTTCGAGACGTAGGACATACCACAGTGTTTGGGCACATCCACAGAATAGAGCTTGTAGCACGCTCCATACACAGTAGAAGGGGAGTAGAAAACATATACTCGTTTTCCCCAGGATGCCTGTGTAGTTTGGACGGACTCGTTCCTGGCGTAAAAGCAAAAAACAACTGGCAACAGGCTATGGGTGAAATATGCTACACAGACAGCGAGGTTCTAGCTATAACTCCCCTGCCAATACAAAATGGCAGGATGATGTATCGTGGAGTGATACTGGAAGCCGCGGACAGAAATAAGGAAATGGACGAAATAATTTCTGTAGCAAAATAGGCTTTACCTGTAGGTCAGAATATGATATAATATGATTACTAAAGCGACCGTGAAAGAACGGGTGAAGGAGAGACCTCAAAGTCTCTCTTTTCATTTAAAGTGACTACTCGATTTTTCCAAGTGCTCTGCCGATTGCCAGTGGGATTTGCAGTTCTAACGGCAACCACCAGCCTGCTTGATAAACCTTATCGTTTCCAAAGCGCCGTACAGAGAAGTCGTGGGTGTAAAAATCGTACCGCACCGTCCATGTATAGCCAAGGTTCTCCATTTTGTCTGTCAACTGTCTCAAGGCGTCGTATCTATTGTGATATGGTGGTATTGTAAATTTGCGCCCTTTTACAAGGCGGACAAGTATAGAGCTGTCGTAGCTAAATGGTACAACAGTGAACCCCATTATGTGCTCATCAATCCACGCGTTCCGCGCTCTGTCTTCCATTTCTACAAACTCTTTAGCGTCAATCATCTCAGTCTCCTTCTCTGGCATACAGCCAGCGTCTTTTCTTGTGAGGCTTATCTCCAACAAACTTCCACTCCCATGAGCGCTTTGGATAATTCTCGCGAATGTACCCCTCTGCCCAAGTCATAGCCTGCGCTTTTGTATAGAACGTAAGCCTGTCTGAGCGACCTCCGTTCTCAGCGACGAGCCTTCCATCTACTAATATTTTAGCATAGTGATGTTTTGTCCCCTGAATATATTTGCCCCAGGAAAAAATCGTAACTTTTATGTTCATGGTTTCTCCTATCGTATAAAAAAAGACAGGCGCATGGTTGCGCCTGTCTAATCGCTTGTGGCTTGCTGTGTCCTTTACTACACGTTTTCGGTCTCGGTTTCTTCTTTTGTCGTCTCGATTTCTACGAGAGTAATATGTGCTCTCAACTCATCTGGATTAGTTGTTATCGAGAAAGCGTACGCGTCTGTGCCATATGCCTTCTCATCAACAAGCATTGCTCCCGACAAAAGAATCAGCTCAAAATAAGCTGAGTCGACTTCTGCCGTCACAACAAACTCTCCAGTCTCGTCTGGGATGTGAAACGAAACTAACACGCTTCACTCTCCTTCACATACTGCTCCCTTGCGTTTTTCCATAGTTCTCTAAAGTTTTCTAGCTCATTATGCAGGAAGTGAGAAAACTCTTCCACGCTAATGCGCTCTCCTAATTCGTAGGCGGTAGCAACGGTCTCTTTTGTAGGGGAGTCGAAGTCTTCATCGTTTACGGGAGGCAGGACAATATATACGTCGCCTTTCTCAACATAACCGGTCTCTTCCATCTTCTCCGAGAAAAGAGCCGCCGGAGGGTTATCCAACGCTACAATCTCTATTGTTATATCTGGGTCAATCTCAAAAGGTAGAGATTTCGTCATTGCGTCCTCCAAAGGGGGGGGGGTATGTACTAAGTTGTTAAAGTGCCACAAGCCGGTAAGTAATCTTAATTAATTATAGCATAAATGACCATATTAGTAAAGCATTGCTTAAAGAACATAGACATGCCCAGGAAGGACATAATCGACAACTATCACGTCAATATCTAACCCTTTAATCTGTGGCTTCTCGTCTCTTGAGCTTATGTAGCATACGCTTGGCTTCCAATACTTGCCCTCGAAATAGCTGAGAGCTTTCTGTACTGACTCTGTGCACACAACACCGTCAGCCGTGCGCCACATCATTCCAGCGACGTTCTCATGCTTGTTTTCACAGGCGATAACGCCTTTCTCGTTTTTATAATGATTGGTCTGCGTCATGCAGTGTTTGCACCACGCCCAAATAGCATCCTTACTCGTTTTCGACCTCATCCTCAGCTTTCCTTTTATCTACTCGGATTTGCTCCATAAGCATCTTTTCAATAGCATCCTTTCTGCCATTTCTAAATGCCTCTGCGATACAGAAACAGACGATACAAAAACTCCCTTTCTCATCATCGTGAAGAAGGGGGCTGTCGCACTGTTCGCACCACATATCTTTCTCTATCGCCTCGCGCCACTTGTTTTTTGTTAGCTCTGTGTCAATAGTCACGGGGGGACTGTTCTTTTTCTTTTTGTTCCTAGACATCGAACCTACCTCTCTTTCTGATTATTTTTCTAAAAACGAGAAAATACGAGTGGTACTTTCTCGCGTGTCGCTGTGTTTTCAGGTTATGCTGTGGCATCCTGTGTTTTGCAAGAAGAACGAACTCGTCTATTTTTGCAAAGCTGTTCTCATCTGCGTAGCGCTCTATTTCGCTCACGCTCCACCACTGCTTGCCTGACATAACCGTATTCTGCATCTTTACGACAAGAACTCCGCTCTGAACAAGAACCCTGTTGAACTCACCAATAGACTCACTGTAAAACTCCCACAGCGCAGGCATCGTTGGATAGCTACCAAATCGGTCTTTTATGATAGAACCTTCGCCAGTAGTCTGCAAAAACGGCGGGTCAAAGATAAGGGAGTCAACAGAGACATCCGCCAGCGGTAAATCTCTGCAATCCGAGCGAAGAATTGGCCTCTCTCCTTCACCCGTCTTTTTCGGTTGCACGTCATACACATACATCGGGCGTGGAATATCATCAGGCGTATAGAAATTTCCATTGCCGTAGCATGGGTCACATGCTATCCATTTTTCATCAAGATGGAGCTTGTTTATCCAGCGTAGTATCTCGTGCTGGTCAAACCCAATAGAAGGTATCATCGTTTGTGCCTCCTTTATCCCAGATGTTGAGGGAACATTATTTGCCTTGAGAACTGCGCCAAGTCCCATGTCGCACCAATCCTTGTGCTTTCCCTTACCGTTACACTGCGGACATCTCATGTTCTTCTCATTGCCTCTTTAAACCACGGAGAGTAAAATTTCAATGCCTTGGCTGTATATGCGGATGCGTCCGCAAGAGCGGCGTAATTAGACATCCAGCTTCCATCTGTATTGGTCTCGCCGCGAGAAACCCTGCCGCACGCTTGCATCACAGCGTTGTAGGTACACCACATTTGATACCGCTCGCCTCCAAAAAGCCCTCTACGGGCTTTTGCATAGAGGTCACGGGGGTTTTGATGTGGGACGCCTGCAATTACAATGAAGCGTGCTAGGTCGCCGTAGAGGTCTATCCCAGACCCCCATCCTTGCATCGTAGCAACCGCAATGTCGCCTTCGCGCACGTCCGTGACGAAATCTTTTATCATTGTGGATAAATGCGTATCGCTTCCTTGAGATATAATGCGCCTTTCTGGAAAATGGTATCTCAGATAGTCTGCCAAACGCTGTAACTTGTAGTATGAAGTTGTAAGAACAACCCCTCTCCATCTTGGGTCAAACTGTTTTATCCATCGCGCTACAACAGCGCCTTGATAGGCGTATAGGTTCGGGTCTTTAGACAGGTTGTGATATGTCATTTTCGGAGCTTTAACCATATCAACGTAGCGATACTCGAATGGGATTGGATGTGGAAAGCTCTCAAACTCATAATTATCAATCCCTAACTCTGTAGCCAGTGGCAACGGGTCGCCTATTGTTGCCGACATCAAAAGGGTAGTAGTCTTAGACTGAAATATTCTTTCTGTAGTCTCTTTTGCACTAAGCGCCTTTAGAACAGGCTCTTCGGTGTTATCGTCTTTTAAAGCAAAATACGGGTCTCCGTTGTCTAGCGATGAAAGCAATTTAGAAAATCTGTTCCTTACCCGCATCGCTTTAGCGCCATTCTCTGATTTCATCTCGTCCTCAGAATAAGACATAAGCTCTATGCACTCTTTGAGCCACGTCTTGACCAATCCAACCTGCGCCTCATTGAGCGTGTCTCCCTTTCCGTTTGGCCCGAAAGCTATTAGGGGAAATCGCGGGAGGTTGTACGCGCTTAGAATTGCTTTCCTTATAGCAAACTCGTTATCCGAAATGATTTCCTCTGCGCTGTCGTGCGCCTCATCAAGCACAAGAATGCCTGAGCGCGCCTGAACCTTCTGGCTCACAGACGCGTACCTGTATGTACAAACCATTTTCTTTGAGCTGAGCGCAATATGCTTCTGGATAATATAGGCACAGCTTCCAACAAACGGACAGTGCATCATGTTGTCATGATGGCAGTCAAGCGCTGTTGGCAAATATCCATAACGGGCTTGCCACTCTCTATTCTTTTTATCGTCCGCGCATGGATACTCTTGTCTGCCTTTGATAGTCTGGAAACCGTATTTCTCGGCGTACTGGTCTAGCAAACCTAGAGTGTGAGTGAGAACTGTCACCCTATCCTCGTTAGCAAGAGCCGCGGCGACAGCAGACTTACCGCTTCCAGTGCCAAGCTCGCCAAAGATAAATCCACCCCCACTATCGTGAAGGTTTTTGCACTTCTCATACATCTTATATTGATTTGGTCTCCACTCGTTATGTGGAATACCTAAATCTTTTGGTGATGGGATTCCTTCCATGTATGCCTCATTTGATTAGTTTCGCTTTGTATCATGTGTTTATATAGTAATTGGCTCGCTTTGCGTTATGGTTTTCTTGTTTACAGTGGACTCGCAGTGAATTTTGGGTTCATTAGTTTATTGGCTCGCTATACATTCGTGGTTCTCTTTAGAGTAAGGCTCGTTTCTTAATTTGGTTGTCTTGCTATGGTGACTCGCTTTACTAAATGGATTACTCTTCTTTTGGACTCGCATAAAATTTTTGGGTTTCTAAAATTAACGGCTCGCTTGTTCTTCTGGGTATCTAGAGTTATTGACTCGCTCATCGGTTTAGGATTTCTTCTTTTTGCGACTCGCTCTTCCTTCGTGGGTTACTTACCTCATTGACTCGTTTGTTTTGGTGGATTACTTATTTCATATGACTCGCTCTTGGCTATGGGTTTCTCCAAATCTTACCTGGCTTTACCAACCATAATCCGCAGGGCTATCCATTGTAGTATGTCCGAGTTTCTCGTGGACATAAGGGACTCTTACGGGAAGATTCTCAATCTCTCTGTAGACTACCCAGAAATGAGACAGGAAACGCTTCATCATAATACGCAGGGAGGCGTTATGAACGTGCATCGGTGTCCAGTCCGGTTTCTCTCTGGTGTACTTTTCTTTTGCACTATCATACAAAACACGATATGGGCTACTTTTACGCAAAAATGATACTGCAATGTTCCAGCATAATGTTTTAACAATCGGATTATAATGAATGCGCTCGCCTTTGGTTCTGCGCTCGGCATTGCCTTCCTCTGTAACGCCATATCCACAGTAGCGCCACAAAGCAGACACCGTTTCTGCTTTTGTTATGTCAATCTGCGCCACAAGCTGAGCGGATAGTATCGGGCCGATTCCGACGACTTTTGTCATGCGTGACACTATCTCCATATCTTCTGTAATTCTTTTAATGTCAGCGTTTGCGTACGCCTCCATAACTGCAAAACGGTCTCTCCATACCTCAAGATTTTTCACATGAGATAGAGAGAGAGAGGAGTCACCGCGTTCAACCGCGTCAATCCTGTTGCTAAAAGCAATCCGCTGGTCTTGAGTAAAGGCACGGATATTAACTATTTGTTTCAACTGCGTGGCAACAGGTTCTGCTACTACTTCTAATCGTGTTTCAGACATGGTATCTCCTTTTTACTTGGTGTTCTATAGGTTTTTAGGTTTTTTTGCTACTAGAATGTGGTGAATTACTCGCTCCACCACATTCTAGCCTGATTTTCTAATGGCTCTTTATGTTGTTTTTCTCGTTTAACACTATTAAAATTAAGCCATGAAATTCGACTCGTTATCACTTTCACCATCCCGTGATAGATACGGGGGTTGTAACCGCTTGCTTTTAGTATGCGGTACGCTTCCCACATGCGCTCTTGGAGTGCGTCCTCAACTTCATCCGCGGTGTGCGGGTCAAGGTGATTAGTCTTATGTCTAGCAATCTCAAGTGCTCTCTCTTGCTCGCTGGCAGGAGCGTCGCTCACAATGGACGGAGAGTTTACAAAAGCGAAGGTCTCCTCGTCCTCTGATGTCTCTTTACTGGTTGTCATACATCCGCTCTTGTTTCTTCCCTCTGGAGTTAGTGCAATATCAATCCAGTTAATTTGATACACATCTTCCCTCTCGACAGGTCGAGCTAGATGAGCAAGTGCTTTTGGAAGCATATCAGTTTTTACAAATGCAAGCTCCGAGCCATCCAACTGCGGATACTTTTCATAAAGGTCTTTATCTAGTTTTCTAGCAAGACTCTTCGCTTCTTTCTCTGTAAGGCGAAGTCCAGAGACCGCATTGCCATCTTTGATAAAATCGTACATTTGCTCTTTTATCTTATCTGCGCGCTCGGCAAGGCATTTAGGGCATTCCCTAAATAGTCCGCACTTTTGGGTAAACCAATAGTGCTTACCCGTATGCGGGTCAAGCCTACACGCGGATTGACCACAGTCGGCAAGGCGCTGTCTCCTTCTTTCTGCTCTTTCGTTTTCGTCGTCTTCGAATAGGTTTAATGCACGAACAAAGGGGTTTTCGACTGGTGTCTCGATGCCTTTGTTGTGTTCTTCTGTTACGAGTTCCCAAACAATTGACATTGTGGCGACCTCCGTTTCTAGTTTGTAAAGTGATACGATTATACCATATTCGAGATGTCGAAAACCTTAAAGAATTAGATCAGTTTTAATTGATTGGCTTCCGGCTTTGTGGCGAGGTCAAGCACTGCATTGCAATATGTCTCAAAAACTTTGGAGTCCAAAAAGAAACGGAATGCCTCTTTTATTGAAATTTCATTATGGTATAAAATAGGGTCTCGTCTTTTATACAACGCCTCCCTATCCTTCACCCGTTCTTTCACGTAGCTTTCTGAAAGATTAGCCCTGTTTTCTCCGTTTCTGTGCAGATTTGCACGATTAAAAGCAAGCCATGCGCCATAGTCGGGTTTGAAAAAACTGAAATCCTGTATGCTACAACGGGCGCTTCCTGTATATGTAAATCTTCCTACATCTATCACGCATGTGATTATTGGAGTTGTTGATGTAACCTTTTCGCCTTTTACGAATGATGTTCCAAAAACATCAACAAGCATTTTGAATGAAACGCGTGCTATCTTTTTCGAGCCACTTAGGAA
>Ga0307377_10001586_pt1 | contig 28342 bp, 28 predicted proteins | sample TR3MG_FD_202535 | JGI IMG/M metagenome (GOLD analysis project Ga0307377, IMG submission 202535) | Soil microbial communities from Risofladan, Vaasa, Finland - TR-3 | ecosystem: Environmental > Terrestrial > Soil > Coastal area > Acid sulfate soil | place: Finland: Risofladan, Vaasa | collected... | reverse complement strand
AGACCTTCGATGGTCCCCCCTGATCCGATCAAGGGGAACGTGCTGAATCGGTGCAAGGGCAATTGACGGTCGACCAGGTCCGCGACCGTGGTCGATGGCGAAAACGTCACCGGATCGGGGGACATTAGATCGCCCACGCGCACGTTGGCCAAGGCGGTCCGCAGGGTCGCACCACCCTCCTCGGCGCGAGCCGCCGTGAGAAGGAACCAGCCGAGAAACACGAACCACAGGCCGCCGATACCCACGGTGAGGAACTCCACGACTCCCAGCGTCACGAGAAGGTACGCGAAGACCTGACCCGCGCGTGTGGCCGCGGTGGCGGCGCGCACCCGGTCTCCATCCTTTCGCCACAGGGCCGCGCGAAGGACCCGACCACCGTCCAGGGGTGCGGCGGGAATCAGATTGAACCCACCGAGCAGCATGTTCATCCACGCCAGCCATCCGGCGGCCGACGCCAGCAACCCCCCGCGGCCCAGCACCAATGCCGCGACGTCGAACACGCCCGCCAGGACGAAACTCGTGAGGGGGCCCACCGCGGCAATGCGAAAGTCCGCGCCCGGCGTCAACGCCTCGCCCTCCAATTCCGATACCCCACCGAACAACCAGAACGTGATGCGTCGCACGCCGATGCCGTTGCGCCTCGCGACCACCGCGTGGGAGACCTCGTGAGCGAAGAGAGACATGAAGAACAGGACGGTGGTCAGGACGCCGACGATCCAGTACGTCGTCGTCGAGTCATGGGGGTGGTAACCCGGCAGTACCAGGTCACTCAACTCCCAGGCGATGAGAAGGAAGATGAGCAGAACACTCCAATTGATGCCGACCTCGATGCCGGCGATCCTGCCGAGTCGAATATCCTGCTCCATCGCCGCCTCGCCTCCGGGGCGACGCGCGCCGCCCGGCCAACTACTCCATCCCAGCATCAACCAACGCATGCGCGCTTCTGCAGAGTCGAAGTACCCAACCTGACCGCGTTCGACCCGTCCTCTCGACCGGTAACGGGACCTTCGCCCCTGCGCGGGGGGCCCTTGGTCGCCCCAGACTGGGGCCATCGACCCCGGTCGGGCCACCACAAGCGAAGTCAGCGAACTCTTGCAGTCGCACGATCGACGTAGTGCGGCGAAACGACGAAAGGGAGTGGGGAATATGGAGCTCAGCGCAATACCGATTGAAATGCCCGAAGGGCTCAACGTCATCATCGGCCAGGCCCATTTCATCAAGGCGGTCGAGGACATCCACGAGGCCCTCGCCGGGTCGAATCCGTCCCTCCGCTTCGGACTCGCATTCTGCGAGGCTTCGGGGCCCTGCCTGATTCGTCGGTCGGGTAACGCCGAGGATCTCGTGGAGTTGGCGACTCGCGAGGCCGAGGCGATCGGTGCGGGTCATTCGTTCATCGTGTTCCTGCGCGACGGCTATCCGGTGAACGTCCTGAATGCGCTGAAACAGGTGCCCGAGGTGTGCACCATCTTTTGCGCGACGGCCAACCCCATCGAGGTCCTCGTCGCCCAGACCGACCTGGGTCGCGCGATCGTGGGCGTCGTGGACGGCATGCCGCCCGCCGGTGTCGAGACCGCCCAGGACGTGGCGGTGCGCAAGAGCCTGTTGCGTGAACTCGGCTACAAACTCTGACCCCTCCCGCGGTCGAGGGGTCGCTGATGGTGACCGAGGGGAAGCGATCGCCGAGCTCGCCGCCCCTCCACTGACGCCACCGTGCCAATTAGGTTCAATGGCATGGGTCAAGACGGCACATCACGAGGAACCGATGTCCGTGACGCGTGCGCACCCGACCCGACGCGCGGGTTCGTCGAATGAAGCGGTCGATCGTCGCCTTCCATCGAGACGACGAGGACGAATGGGTCGCGGAGCTCGCGTGCGGTCATGGCCAACACGTTCGCCATCGGCCGCCGTTCCAACTTCGACCCTGGATCGTTGACGTCCAGGGGAGGCGGTCGAGGCTCGGGGCATTGCTCGACTGTCCGCTCTGCGAACGAGCCGAACGTCCCGATTTGCTCGAAGTGATCACGCCGACGCTCAGGTGGGACGAGCTGACGATGCCCGACGACCTTCGCGTCACCCACCGACTGAAGCGAGGCATCTGGTGCCGAGTCGTGGTCCAGGAAGGACAGTTGCGCGTCGTGGCCCGGACGAATCCCGTCATCGATATCGTGGTCGGCCCCGACGCCACGCAGTACATTCCTCCAGAGACCGACTACAGCCTGCGTCCGATCGGTCCGGTGCGATTCGCGGTCGAACTCTATTCGGTCCCTGCGCGGCCCGGCGACCTCCGCGCGAACGGCGCGTGACTCGCGCCCGTGCCGAACCCCGAGAACGTGCCGCGGTTCATCGTCGCAGTGCGGCGAAGCGAAAGATCGTGCCCTTGAGAAGATCCACCAGCAGCAGGTAGACGACCGAGGTTCCCAGGACGACCGCCAAGGGGAGCCACCCGATGGGCGACATCATGAGGCCGGTCGCGGCGAGCACCAGTACGGCGACCACGTCCACGCAACTGGCGATGGCCAGCCAGGTGCTCGGTCGTGAATGCCAGAAGTGCTCGCGTTCTCGGACCAGGTAGATGGTGGCCTGCCCCGAGGTGACCAGCCAGACGAACACCATCGTCTGCATGTGCGCGAGGCCCAGGTGCAGCGCCCCGGTCCCGAACCACCACAGGGCGAAGGAGAGCAGGACGAGTGGCACCGCGAGGCCGAGCGACGCGAGGAGCAACGACCTCACCCGCCACCGCTGGGGCCGTCGCGGCGAGCGGACGTGATCGGTCGCGAGCGACATGGTGGGAAAATCGTTAGCCAGCATCAGCAACACCACCAGGGTGGGCGTCGTGACGAAGTGCCCATACACCACGAACCCGACGCCGAGGAAGAGGGCGACCTGCAGCGTCTTGATGACCTTGTTCAGGGTGTAGGTGAGCATGCGCTGGTGGATCCGACGACTCACCTCGACCGCGGCCACCATGTTCCCGAGTCCGGGGTCGGTCAATACGAGACTGGCCGCGGCCTTGGCGACGTCCGTGGCACTGGAGACGGCGACCCCGACTTCGGCCGTGCGCAACGCGGGTGCGTCGTTGACGCCGTCGCCCGTCATCCCCACCACGATCGACTCTCGCTGCAGGCTCGCGATCAGTCGCATCTTGTCCTCGGGCAAGACCTCGGCGTAGACGTCCTTCCAGTCGGCGCGTTCCCACGGTCGATGAGCGACGTCGTGGACGGGGTGCTGGAGGCCTTCATCCCCGGCCCTCAAGACGTCGGCTCGAGCGCCCCGCTCCCCGATGCCCACCCGGGTCGCGATCGCGGAGGCCGTGGCCAGACTGTCACCCGTCAGCATCACGACGTGGATTCCCAGTCGGTGCAAGTCATCGACCAGCCCCGCCGCGTCCTCGCGCGCGGGGTCCGAGAGGGCGATCAGCCCGACCATCTGCCACGGGGCGCCGGGCGTTGCCTGGGCGACACCCAGCACTCGGGCCCCCGTCGCCGCCAGTTCGTCCACGCTCGCGCGTAGCACCGCTTCGTCGGCGCCGGCCAAGGCCGCCACGATCTGCGGCGCCCCCTTGACCACTCGCAGGGCGCCCGTCGTCGTGGCGACCACCGCCTCGGACCGCTTGGTCGCCGGCTCGAAGGGAGAGAAACTCGAAATCGCACCCAAGGGCGCCAGCCGATGGGCCCCGAACGCCGCGAGGATGGCCAAGTCCAGGGGATCCTGGGTCGCCGCGTCGCTGGCGGCGGCGGCGACCTGTAGCAGCTGGGCATCGTCGAAGGGCTCCGTCGCTCGCAGCGACTCCACCGCCAGCTCATTCTTGGTCAGCGTGCCGGTCTTGTCGGTGCAGAGTACCTCCATGCTCGCCGCCTCCTCGATGGCCGCGAGCCGCGTGACCAGCACGCGGCGTTCGGACATCTCCTTGCTGCCGAGTGCGGTCGCGAGCGTGAACGTTGCGGGCAACGCGACCGGCACCGAGGCGATCACCAGGATGAGGACGAAGGGGATGAGTTCGTGAAAGGGCGTGTGGCGCACCATCCCGTCCACGGTCACCATCACCACTACGACGAGGGCGAATCCGATGAGATAGCGGACGACGCCGAAGATGAGACGCTCCATGTTGCTCGGCGCCTGAGCGGTGCTCACCAACTCCGCCGTGCGTCCGTAGTAAGTGGCCGATCCCACGGCCACCACCACCCCACTGGCCTCGCCCTTCACCACCACGGAACCGGAGTATCCCGGTTCACCCGGCCCCACTGCGGTCGATCGAGATTCGCCGGTCAACGCCGACTGGTCGAGTTCCACGTGTCCCTCGGTGAGCGTCAGATCAGCGGGAACCAGGTCGCCCTGACGGACGTGGACCAGGTCGCCCTGCACCAACTCGCTCGCGGGCACCGATGCCCACGCACCATCCCTCGCCACGCGGGCGGTCACCTTCAGCCGCACGCGCAGAAGATCGACGGCCTCTTGCGCCCGACCTTCCTGAGCCGCGGCCAGCACCGCATTGAACACCAGCAACAGGGTGAACACGCCAGCCTGCAGGACGTCGCCGAGGACCAGTTCCAACACCACCGTCAACTCCAGGAGCCAGGGAACGGGGGCCCAGAACTTGTCGAGGACGGCCCTGAGCCGGTGTTGCTCGATTGGCGCAATCGCGTTCGGGCCGTTGGCCGACAGCCGACGCGCCGCTTCGGCGCTCGTCAGTCCGTCCGCGGTCGACGTCAACCGCGCCCCGTTGGCGACAGTGGCGGGTCCACCATTGATGCCGCGACCATCGACGTTCGTTCGGTCGAACTGTGCATTACCCATCGGTCTACCAGCGGCACACGCAAGGTGTTCGGTCGCCGCTGTCGGCGAGGGTCGTGGACTGGGGGATGTCCGCAACTCTCGAGGTGTGACTTGTCAGTGAACACCGAGTGGCGCGTGGCGCCAGTCCACGTCGAGAATCGCCCCGCCGAGCGGGCCACTCGTCCATTCGCCGTGTCGAACTACTGACCCCAGCCGCTCACTCGGGGAGGAGCCCCTTCTTCGAATCCTTCTTGGCGTGCTTCTCGTTGCGCTTTTCCTTCAACGATTTGCCAACCTTCTTGACATTGTGTTGATTCGGTGACTTATCGGCCATGGTGACTCCTCTAGCAGGCGACGTCATTGTTGGCGGCGTCGAGATCACACTCGGTGAGCGACCACTGATGGGGCCGCTTGGCTTCCAGGGGTAACTCCCCGACTTGAGATCTCATCACCGACTTTAACCACTGGTCACCTCGCGTGGACCGCTCGACGCGCCAGATGGCAACCGGCTGGACATCTAGTCAGGTCGTCTCACCTGAAGGGGTCGACGTGCGCGGTCGTGGACACACCGGGCGTATTGGGCGTCCTTCAGACTGGCGTGGGTAGCGACATCAGATCGCCTCGACGCGAGCAAGCGACTCGATAGCTCGTCGTTCATCCATTGCCGAATACGCATCGGCGACATGGTCGAGTTCGACTTCATGGTCGAAGACACGGCCGGGGTCGATAGCGCCCTGAAGGACATCATCGAGCAACTGGGCCAGGCGACGCCGAGCGCGATGGCCTTCAACTCGTCCGTCCCGACGCACTCGAGGGCGGCGTCGAAGCCGATGCCGTTCGTCAGTTCCATGACGGACGTCCAACCGAAGAAGGCAACGATCAAGGGAGCGGCTGAACAGTTCACCGATGACGTCTGGATCGATCCGATCGCCGAGGCCAATGATCATTCGAAGGTCAACAATCGGGGCCGTCCGCTTCACCCCGGGTGCGAGCACCGCGTGGCACTCACACGAGGGTGGCCAGACCCTGTACGTCACGGGGGGCAGGGACCTCGTTCAATCTCGAGACGAGGAGGTCGTCGAACTCGCTACTGGCGACGTTCACGCGACCTCGGTCGGCCAATCCCATTGGCACGGCGCGACGCACGATCACTTCATAATCCACCTCTCCATCACCCAGGGAGCGGCCACGTGGGGCGACCACGTGATCGACAACGAATACGACTCGCAGCCCTAGCGCGTCGACCGCGACCTCGCACGTGGCTCGGACGCCGAGTCGCCTACGGTTCCGGCCATACACCCGACGCACTACGACGATGACTGTGGACCAAGTGCGTGTCGACCATGCCGATGGCCTCCATCAAGGCGAACATGGTGGTGGGACCGACGAACACGAAGCCACGTTTCTTCAACGCCTTGGACAAGGCTATGGATTCGTCCGAATGGTTGGGGATCTCCTCGATCGTGGTGGGCCGCAAGGTTGCCTGCGGCCGGAACGACCAGACGAACTCGGCGAGACCACCATCGTCACGCAGGGCGACCGTGGCGCGGGCGTTGGTGATCGTCGCCTGGATCTTCTGACGATGTCGGACGATGCCGGGGTCCGCGAGCAGGCGCGTGACGTCGGCCTCGGTGAACGCCGACACCGCGTCAGGTTCGAAGTTGCTGAAGGCACTTCGAAAGGCGGACCGCTTGCGCAGGATCGTCACCCACGACAGTCCGGACTGGAACGCCTCGAGGCTCAACATTTCGAACAGACCCCGCTCGTCAGTGACCGCCATCCCCCACTCGGTGTCGTAATAGTCGCGCAGCAGCGGATCGAGCGCCGCCCACGCCGGTCGGCCGAGGCCGTCGTCGCCGATCACGACGCCACCCATCAGTCGTCCACCGCCGAGACCAATCGTGCGGCGCGCGAACTCGCCATGAGTGATTCTCGACCTTCAATGGCGCGCACCGGATATCGCGACGCTGCGCGAATCCGGTGGGAGCGACGAGGGCACATCATGTCTCGTGACACTAGGTGAGACCGGTGACCCGCAGCGTGAGATTGATGCGCCCGCCGTCGAGGCCACATCCGACCGGAGCCGTGCCGGGGATGGTCCTCACCACTCCGTGGTAGGCGAGCCGCGCCGGCCCGCCGAAGACGAACAGGTCGCCCGAGGCGAGTTCGAAGTCCTCGTAGGGCCGTGAGCGGCGCTCGGTATTACCGAATCGAAAGCGACAACTGTCGCCAATCGACAACGAGACCACCGGGGCACGCGACAGTTCGTCCTTGTCCTGGTGCATGCCCATGCGCGCGGCGCCGTCGTAGAAGTTCACGAGCGCCACGTCGGGCTCGTAGGCCCGGACCCCCCAGTCGCCTCCCGTCTCGGCGAGCGCGTGGCGACCCAGGTGGACCAGCCAGCGAGGAATCTCGAGTACGCGGCGGCCGTTCACGTCGACCGCCTCGCGCGTGTATTGATACGGTCGCCAGTGCCACCCCAGACAGAGGGTCGTCACCGACATCTCGTGTCCGCGAACCGTCGCCGAGCGCGCCGGCACGGGTCCGTTGCACCAGTCGCGGTAGCGCTCGACGATCCACCGTTGTTGGTCGACGTCCAGCCATCCCCTGATGAGCACCGCGCCCGGCGCGACCTCGAGTCTCGCCAGGTCGCGCACTTCTTCGGTGAACGGTGCGCCGTGCGGTACCGACGACTCGCCGTCGAGCGCCTGGGCTTCGCTCACGTGGCGCGCTCGAGGTTCAACAGGGTGGTTTTGGCGGCGAGGCCGCCAAGGTAGCCGCCGAGGCCACCGTCGCTGCGCAGGACCCGGTGACACGGGACGACGATCGGCAGGGGATTGGTCGCGCACGCGGAGCCCACAGCCCGTACGGCTTTCGGATTACCCACGGTCTCGGCGAGTTCCTTGTACGACACGGTCGTCCCGTATCCGATGTTCGACAGCTGTCGTTGCACCGTCTGGCGGAACCCGTGAGAGAGCGCGTAGTCGAGCGACAGCTCAAAGGCGCGTCGATAACCGCCGAAGTACTCGTCGAGCTCGCGCGTCGCGACGGCCAGTCGCGGGGGCGAGCGCAGGATGCGCGGACTCAACGTCGCGGCGAGCGACTCAAGGACGCGATCGTGGCCCTCGCTCTCAAAGGCGACCCGGACGAGCCCGGCCTCGGTCGCCGCGAGCAGCAACGGGCCGACGGGAGAATCGAGGATCGTGTACGCGACATCGATCAGGGCCCCGCGCTGCGCGTCCCGCTCGAGCCGATCGTGCAAGCGTTCGAGTCCACCCGAATACTCGGACGTCAGGGCGCGCAGCGCCGACTCGATCCGCCCGGATCCGGTCTCGGTCACGTCACTCATCGGGTGCCCCCAGTCGACAGCGGGTTCGCGTAGGAAGTCCGCAGCGTGCCGACGCCGTCGGCCGCCGCTCGTCTGGCCGCGTCGGCGGAGCCACCCACGACGCTCGCCACGTCGGCGTAGGGCAGTCCGGCCAGATAGTGATAGGCCACCGCTTGTCGTTGTTTGAGCGGCAGTGCCCACACGGCGTCCCAGAGGTCGCGTCGTTCGCCGACGCCGGTCGCGCTCTCCGTGGGTCGGTCCGGCACCTCGTCGACCGTGAGGGCCCGGCGCCGCTGCGATCGCACGATGTCGATGGACTTTCGATGGGCGATCGTCACCAACCATGCCTCGACGTTGGCCTCCTCGGACAGCGCCGGATACGCACGCAGGGCGGCGAGGAACGTCTCGGCCCACGCGTCGTCGGCGTCGTGGCGGCCGACCACGGCCCGGCACACGCGCAATACCGTGTCGCCGTGCTCGGTCACGATCGTCTCAAAGGGCTTCTTCATATCGCTCACCAAGTAGACGCCGTGACCCACTGGAATGTGAGGTGGTCGTCAATGCAGTCTCCCGCGCCATCGTCGGGCGCGCAACGCGGGGCCGTCACACGATCGAGGTGGACGGCGACCGGACACCACCCGGTCGGCGGGCAAACCTCCTATCCGGTGCTGGCCGACACCGCATGGTCGCGGGGATGCGGTGACCGCGTCACCCGGTGGCGCATCGAATGTCCCCTTCCCTCGATGGACAACCCCCGAGGTCCGAACTAGCGTTGACCCAAACGCCTTGACTTCGTGCAATGAGAGGGTCCATGGCTCTTCGCCGCTCCGTGTATCGCCTGTATGAACATCGCCTCGCGAACGCACTGCCGACCGAGGGTATGCCTCGACACATCGGCGTCATCCTCGACGGGCATCGGCGCTTCGCCCGCGAGGTGACCGACGGCGAATACCGCACGAGCTACGAAGTGGGCATGGCCAAATTGGAGGAACTGCTCCAATGGTGCGCGGAACTCGAGATCAAGGCCGTGACCGCGTGGGTGCTCTCCACGGAGAACCTGCGTCGACCCGCCGCCGAGCTCGATCCATACTTCGAGGTACTCATCGAACTGTTCAACCGACTGCCCCAGTTGGCCCAGCGCCTTCACTTCTCCTTGTCGGTCAGCGGGAGTCTTGACCTTCTGCCCCCCGGGCTCGCCCAAGCGGCCAAGGACGCCGTCGACCAGGTGGCCCTCATCGGGGAGCCCCGCATGGACGTCAACATCGCCCTCTGCTACGGGGGTCGCCAGGAGGTCGTGGACGCCTGCCGATCCCTGGTGAACGACTTGGTGGCGGATGGGGTCGCACCCGCTGACCTCGCGGAGTCGATCAGCGCCGAGGGCATCGCCCGCAATCTCTACGCCGCCGATCTGCCCGATATCGACCTGGTTATCCGCACGAGCGGTGAGTCGCGTCTCTCGGGATTCCTCCTGTGGCAGTCGGCGTTCGCCGAGTTCGCCTTCGTCGATCCCTACTGGCCCGCCTTTCGCCGGGTCGACCTGCTGCGGGCGCTGCGCGACTTCACCCGCCGCGACCGCCGCTTCGGGGCGTAACATGCGGCCATGAACATCATCGTGACGTCGCTGAAGGGTGGCGTCGGCAAATCGACGACCTCGATCTATCTCTCCGCCGCGGCGGTGGAGCGAGGCTACGACCCGGTCACCCTCGTCGACGCGGATCCCCAGGCATCATCGGCCGAGTGGCTCGAGTTGTGGCCCCTGGACGGAATCGGTGTCGTCGAGGCGCCATCCGAGCGGACGGCCACCCGGGCCATTACGCGACTCGAAGGCCTCGTGATCGTCGACACTCCCCCGGGCAACGAGCACATCACCCAGGCGCTGGTGGCCATGGCGGACGCGGTGGTCATTCCCACTCGCGCCGGTGGTGTCGAATACTCTCGCGTGTCCGCGACCCTCGAGTTGATTCCCCCGAAGGTCCCGCGGGGCGTCGTGATCTGCGCCGCGCGCTTGGGGACGAACGATCTCGAGGCCGCCATCGCGTGGTGGAAGGAACAGAAGGTCGCCGTCTGGGGAGTGATTCCCGAACGGGTCGGCATCGCGTCGGGCCCCGAGGCCCGACTGAGCCGCGAGGGCCTGGAGAGTTACGACGCGGTACTGGGGCGGGCACTGCGCGGGTGGCACTGAACCGGCCGCTCCGTGCGGCGAGACGGAGGACCTCGCCGAGGTCACGGATCTGGGACCCACGCGCGACCGCGCATCTGCGAGGCACGAAGAACCCGGGCACCGACGGATCCCCGCGCTAGCCCCCACCCGTCCGCTGTCGCTCGGTGACGGTGGGCCCTTGGTTGCGTGCCGACACTCCCCGGCGCCGGGCGACCAACCCCGGCGGGCCACGTCGACCACGTGAAATGACGGAGTCCCAAAGTGACGTTCGGCACTGCGTCGCCGTTGCCACCGGGCTTATCATCAGTTTCAAGCGGTCCATGACTCGCCCACGGCGAAGGAGTTGATGGTGCCAGGCAGCGTGATATCCAAGTCAGGCGGGTATCCCGGACCGCGCTGGAACATGGAGGACTACGAAGCCGAGCGGGCGAGTTTCACGTGGGCGCGGGCCCGAGAAGCGCTCGACGGTCTCCCGGGTGGGCGAGGACTCAATATTGCCCACGAGGCCGTAGTACGTCACGCCCAGAGTGCGCGTCGCGATCACGTCGCGATTCGCTGCCTCGACCGCCACGGCATCGGTGAGGACGTGACCTACGCACAGTTGGACGAACGATCCAACCGTTTCGCCAACGTCCTCGCGACGCTCGGTGTGCAGCCCGGCGAACGGGTCTTCGCCCTGATGCCGCGCACCGCCGAACTCTACGTCGTCGCCCTGGGGACCCTGAAGCACCGCAGCGTCCTCTGCCCGTTGTTCGCGGCCTTCGGACCCGAGCCCATCCGCCAACGCCTCACGATCGGGGGCGGCTGTGTACTGGTCACCACCCCGACGTTGTACCGCCACAAGGTCGCCAGCATCCGCGACCAATTGCCCGAACTTCGACACGTCCTGCTGGTCGACGACGCCACGGTCCCGGACGGCGCGGGGATGGCGGCCACCCTCGACCTGCACCACCTGCGGGCCGAGGCCGGCGCCGACTACCAGATCGGCCCCACCGATCCCGAGGCGATGGCGCTGCTGCACTTCACGAGCGGCACCACCGGCACACCGAAGGGCGCGGTCCACGTCCACGACGCGGTCGTCTCGCACCACGCGACCGGACGCATCGCGCTGGATCTGCACCCTGACGACGTCTTCTGGTGCACCGCCGATCCCGGGTGGGTCACCGGCACCTCCTACGGCATCATCTCGCCCCTCGTCCACGGGGTGACCGCCATCGTCGACCAGGGCGACTTCGACGCGCAGCGCTGGTACGAGGTGCTCGAACGCGAACGGGTCTCGGTCTGGTACACGGCGCCCACGGCCCTGCGCATGCTGATGCAGGCGGGGGCGTCGATGGCCAAGGAACACGACCTCAGTCGGCTCCGTTTCATCGCGAGTGTGGGTGAACCGCTCAACCCCGAGGTGGTCGTGTGGGGCCAGGACGCCTTGGGACTGGCCATCCACGACAACTGGTGGCAGACCGAGACCGGCGGCATCATGGTCGCCAACTACGCCTGCATGGACATCCGCCCCGGATCGATGGGCCGTCCGCTGCCGGGCATCGAGGCCACCGTCCTGGTGCGCGACGCCTCGGGCCAAGTCGAGGTCGGTGACGACGGGACCGCGATCGAGGCGGCCGTCGGCCAGGAGGGCGAACTGGCCCTGCGACCGGGGTGGCCGTCGATGTTCCGCGGCTACCTGGGCAACCCCGAGCGTTACCAGTCGTGCTTCGTCGGCGGGTGGTACCTGAGCGGCGACCTGGTGCGACGAGACGAGGACGGGTACTACTGGTTCGTCGGACGCGGCGACGACGTCATCAAGTCGGCCGGTCACCTCATCGGCCCCTTCGAGGTGGAGTCGGCGCTCATGGAGCACGAAGCGGTCGCGGAGGCCGGGGTCATCGGCATCCCCGATCCCTTGTTGGGTGAGGTGGTGAAGGCCTTCGTCACCCTGAACTCCGGCTACGAGGCCGACGAGGAGCTCCGTCTGGACCTGCTCGGATTCGCGCGCAAGCGACTCGGCGCCGCGGTGGCGCCGCGCGAGATCGCCTTCGATCAGCATCTGCCCCACACCAAGAGCGGCAAGATCATGCGTCGGTTGCTGAAGGCCCGCGAACTCGGGCTGCCCGAGGGCGACACGTCCACGCTGGAGGCCCAACCATGACCAACCCCACTGCCGAGACGCCGTCCACGGACGCGAACGGATCGACCGACCAGCGTCTCGTCCACCTGCTGGGCGAGATGGTGCGCATCCGCCGATTCGAGGAACGCTGCGTCGAGCTCTACAGTGCCGGCGCGATTCGTGGGTTCCTGCACCTGGGCATCGGCGAGGAGGCCTGCGCCGTCGGGGTCATCGGGGCACTCTCGCCCGAGGACGCCGTCGTCGCCACCTACCGCGAGCACGGTCACGCGCTCGCCCGGGGACTGTCCATGCGCGCGACGATGGCCGAACTCGAGGGCAAGCTCGAGGGCTGCAGTCGCGGCCGGGGCGGGTCGATGCACCTCTTCGACGCGGCTTCGAACTTCTACGGCGGCAACGCCATCGTGGCGGGCGGCTTGCCGCTCGCCGTCGGCTTGGCCCTCGCCGACCACCTGCAGGGCCGTCGGCGAGTCACCGCGTGCTTCTTCGGTGACGGCGCGGTCGCCGAAGGTGAGTTCCACGAGGCGATGAACCTCGCCGCGCTGTGGCACCTGCCCGTGCTGTTCTGCTGTGAGAACAATCTCTACGCCATGGGCACGGCGCTCGAGTTCACCGAGTCCGAGACCGACCTCGCGTTGAAGGCCGCCAGTTACCGCATCCCGGCGTGGGACGTCGACGGCATGGACGTGCGCGCCGTCGACGACGCCGCCCGTCGGGCCGTCGAAGCCGTGCGCGGCGGCGGCGGGCCGCACTTCCTGGAGATGCGCACCTACCGTTTCCGCTCCCACTCGATGTACGACCCCGACCGCTACCGCGACAAGGCCGAGGTCGAGCGCTGGAAGGAACGCGACCCGATCCCCTTGCTCGTGTCGCAGTTGACCGCGAGTGGAGCCCTCGCCGACGGTGCACTCGAACGCCTCGAGGCCGACGTGGCCGCCGAGGTCGAGGACGCGGTGGTCTTCGCGGCGGCCGGGACCGACGAACCGGTCGAGGACGTCGGTCGCTTCGTCACCTCCGAGTCGGTCTCGCCGGAGGTGGGGCCATGAGCGTGATCACTTACCGCGAGGCCATGCGCCGGGCGATCCGCGAGGCGCTGGCGCGTGACGAGCGGGTCTTCATGATGGGCGAGGACATCGGCCACTACGGGGGCACGTACGCGGTGTCGCTCGGCCTGCTCGAGGAGTTCGGACCGGAGCGGATCCGCGACACGCCACTCGCGGAGTCGGGGTTCGTCGGCGCGGGCATCGGCGCCGCCCTCGGAGGGATGCGACCGATTGTCGAGGTGATGACGGTCAACTTCAGCCTGCTCGCGCTCGACCAGATCATGAACAGCGCCGCGACGTTGCGCTACATGTCGGGCGGGCAGCTCAACGTGCCCCTCGTGATCCGCATGGCCACGGGCGCCGGTCGCCAGGTGGCGGCCCAGCACTCGCACAGCCTCGAGGGGTGGCTCGCCCACATTCCCGGCCTGCGGCTGCTCGCCCCGGCGACGGTCGAGGACGCGCGCGCCATGCTGTGGCCGGCGCTCAACGACCCCGATCCGGTGCTCATCTTCGAGCACGCCATGCTCTACAACACCGAAGGCGAGGTCGCTGACGATCCCGCACCCGTGGACATCAGCCGCGCCGCGATCCGCCGGGCCGGCGACGACGTCACGATCATCGCCTACGGGGGCACGTTGCGCACCGCACTCGGCGCCGCCGAGGAGTTGGCCGGCCAGGGCGTCTCGGCCGAGGTCATCGACCTGCGTTGCCTGCGACCGCTCGATTCGCCTACCTTCATCGACGCGGTCACGCGGACCCATCGGGCGGTCGTCGTGGACGAGGGATGGCGCAGCGGCAGCCTGTCGGCGGAGGTCGCCGCGCGCATCACCGAAGCGGTCTTCTACGACCTCGACGCCCCCGTGGGCCGGGTCTGCAGCGAGGAGGTGCCGATGCCGTACGCGAAGCATCTCGAGGACGCGGTCATGCCCCAGGTGGCCGACGTGGTCGAGGCCGTGCGGCGACTGGGGGCCTAGGTGGGCGACTTCACGATGCCCTCCCTCGGCGCCGATATGGACGCGGGCACGGTCACCCACTGGCTCGTGAAGCCCGGTGACGCGGTGCAGCGCGGTGACATCGTCGCCGTGGTGCAGACCGACAAATCGGACATCGAAGTCGAGATCTTCGAGAACGGGACGATCGACGAACTCGTCGTGCCCGAGGGCGAGCGGGTTCCAGTGGGTGCCGTCCTCGCGCGCGTCAGGTCCGTCACCTCGGCCGGGGGACGCCCGCTCGCACCGGAACCTCCTGCGGCGGCGCCGGTCGCCGTCGCCGTCGCCGCGCCGACCGGCGCGTCCAGCGCGACGCACGGTCCGGTCGTCGAGTCGCCCTTGGTGCGCCACCTGGCCGAGAGCCTCGGCGTCGACCTCGCGATCGTCACGGGGAGCGGACTGGGTGGCTCGGTGACCCGAGCCGACGTCGAGCGCGCGGCGAAGGCTCCGCGGAAGGAGACGGCACGGAGCGGTACAGGCGAACGACGCGCTCCCTCGTCGCCCTACGCCCGGCGCCTGGCCGAAGAACTCGGGGTGGACCTCGACGTCGTCACCGGAACCGGCCCCGGTGGTTCGGTGGTGGAGCGAGACGTGCGCCGGGCGACCCCCGTGACCGCCCCCGCGCCCCGGCCCACGTCCGAGGACCGCCAACGCGCGATGCAGCGGACCATCGGCGCACTGATGGCCCGGTCGAAGCGTGAGGTCCCCCACTACTACCTCGACACCACGATCGACCTGAGCGCGGCCGCCGCCTGGCTCGAAGAGGCGAACCTCGAGCGGCCCGTGGCCCAGCGCCTCGTCATGGCGACCCTGCTCTTCAAGGCGACGGCTCGGGCGGTCGCCCGGGTGCCGGAGATGAACGGGTTCTACGTCGACGGCCAGTTCACCCCGAGCGCATCGGTCCACCTCGGCATCGCCATCTCTCAGCGTTCCGGCGGTCTCATCGCGCCGGCCATCCACGACGCCGAGCGGTTGTCACTGGACGAGCTGATGAGCCGGGTGAAGGACCTCGTGATGCGGGCGCGCACCGGAGTGCTGCGCAGTTCCGAGATGAGCGATCCCACGATCACCGTGACGAGTCTCGGCGACCTCGGCGTGGATTCGGTGCTCGGCGTGATCTACCCCCCACAGGTCGCCATGGTCGGCTTCGGTCGGGTGCGCGAGCAGCCGTGGGCCCAGGCGGGCCAGCTCGACGTGCGCCCGTGCGTCGTGGCCACACTCTCGGGCGACCACCGCGTGAGCGACGGCATGCGGGGTAGCCACTTCCTCACCGAAATCGATCATCTACTGCAGGAGCCGGAGAAACTATGACGAGTGACGAAGCACGCGACCTGATGCGTTCGGTACTGCGACCGATTGCCCCCGAAGCCAATCTCGACGACGTGGTCGAAGGCGAGACGATTCAAGAGGCGCTCGATCTGGACTCCATTGACTTCCTCCAATTCGTGACCGGACTGGCCGAGGCCACGGGCCTCGCCATGCCCGAACGCGACTACGCCCAGTTGTCGACCGTCGAAGGGTGCGTCCAGTACCTGACGTCGCCCCACTGACCGATTCCTGGCGCGCGGACGTTGCGATCGCCGTTCAGCCCCTGGTCTCGCGCAGGACGAACTCCAGTCCCTCGGTCGCCAGATCCGGGGGAAGGTGACCGGCCGTGTGGAAGTAGTAGCCATCGAATCCCCACTTCATCATGTGCGCGATGGCCCCGCTCATCGTGAGGTCGATGGAACCACCGAAGAGGTGGTCCGAGTAGATCAGCGTCGCTTGCTCGCCGCCGCGATTCGCGATGCAGAAGATCTCCGGCCGGTACGGCGGGACCTCCCCCTCGCCGGTCAGGTCGTGAACGAGTGCCGCGCTCGCCACGTCGGCCTGCATCACCGCGATGTGGCCCAGCTTGGGCATCGACAGCGCCGTGCCGTCACCGGCCGCGTACACCCGCTCGAAATCCAAGTGGCGCATCGCGGCGTCGGTCGGCAGGAAGCCCTGCTCGTCGCCGAGGCCCGGTGAACGCTTGACCACCTCGTTGCCCGTGTAGGGCGGCAACACGATCGACAGCGCACTCTCCCAGCGGGTCCCGTCCTCGAAGACGACCTCGCCGGCTTCCAGGTGACTCAGCACCTTGCCCGTGGTGACCTCGATCCCCTCGCGGGTGATCATCGCCCCGACGTCGGTGTGCACCCGCGGACCCACGTCCTCGAAGAAGATCGCACCGGGACTGAAGACCTTGATCGCGCTGGACTCTCGCAGCCCGCGGTGGCGCAGCTCATGATCCATCATGAACATGATCTCCGCGACCGGCCCTTCGCAGGGGGCGGCCAACTGTGGAACGCTCACGCGAGTTCCCCACACGCTCTTGGCCGAGCCCACCACCACCGGTCCGCCCTGGAAGGTGGCGAGCGCCTGCGCGAGGCGGGGCGCTTCAGTATCGTCACAGACCGAATAGCCGTACTCGCGAAAGCCGGCGATCGCGTCGTAGTCCTTCTGGGCCCCCAACGCCATGAAGAGGAAGTCGTAGGTGACGGCGTCGCCGTTGTCGAGCACCACTCGCCGTTGCGCCGCCTCCACCCGGTCGACGCCCCGGTTGATGAACTGCGCGCCGCTGCGCGCCACCGGATCCGCGAGGGGGAACCTCGCCTGGTCGACGGGCTTGCCGGCGAAGGCGACCTCGGGAAGTGCCGGGCGGGCGAGGCTGGTCGTGCGGGGATCGATCAACACGAGTTCCACCCGCTCGCCCAGCGAACGGAGTCGATAGAGGGCACGGAGTCCGGCGAAACCTCCGCCGAGAATGACGACCCTTGGTCGGGCTACAGACATTGTTGCTCGTCCCTTCTTGACAGCGAGGCGCCGTCGAAACGTCGCCCGGTCCACGGTCACTCGTTGACTCACCGGGTGGTCAACACCCAAGTATCGACGCACCCGAACCGGGTACCCAGTGCCAAAGGTCCCACTCGACTCCTCGCACGAGGGGCCTTCGAGACGTCAACCGCGCTGGTGACAGAGCGGCGGCTGTCGTTGGCGGGCGTCGGTGACCACTGTGCGATAGTGATGCCGTGGGTACCCCGAGAGCGACGATGCTCGCCGCGTTGAGCGCTGCCCTCGCGGCAATGCTCGGAATTCCACTCTGGTCCGCCAGCGCCACCGGTGCGGGGTCGCTGGCGGTGACCGGGTATGTCGAACAAGGCAGCGCGGCGGCCGTGATTGACCGAAGCGCGCCAGCCCTCAGCACGGTCGGCGTGGACGGAGTGAACCTCGATCGCACGGGCGGCGCAGTCACCGCCGTCGACGGCTCGGCACGTTCCTTGCTGCAACGCGCGCACACCGACGGCCTGCGCGGCGAACTCCTGTTCGGCAACTACGACAACGCCATCGGTGATTTCTCGCCACGCATCGCTGCCGACCTGCTGCACAGCGCCCGAAACATCCGCGTGGTCGCCGCACAATTGACGACGATCATCACGTCGCAGGGTTGGAATGGCGTCACCGTGGACCTGGAGTCACTGGACGGGACCGATCGAGCGGGACTCGTGCACTTCGTGACCGCCCTGCGAGCCGATCTCCCAGTGGGCCGCTCGCTGAGCATCGATGTCGGAGCGGCGACGTCACTGAGCGACTACGCGGCGAGTGGCTTCGACCTGACGCGACTCGGTCACGTCGTGGATCGCGTCGTACTCATGGCCTACGACCAGCACGGGCCCTGGTCCCAACCCGGACCAATCGGCGCCATCGACTGGCAGCGACAATCCCTCGCGGTCCTGTTGACCCGCGTGAGCGCCGCGAAGGTCGACCTGGGCGTCGCGGGCTACGGCTACACCTGGCCGAAGGGATCGGCTCTCCATCACGGGACGTCGCTGTCGGATGCGCAAGCGCGCCAGCTGACCGGACGGGCAGTCGCGAGGACTCGTTGGGTCAAAGCCAGTGGCGAGTGGACCGCGACGCTGAACAACGGCACCATCCTGTGGTGGTCGGATGCTCGCTCCTACCGCTTGAGGTTGGCGCTGGCGCGGCGCTTCAGCCTGCACGGCGTCGCGGTGTGGCAACTGGCCTCGTCGGATCCCCTCGTCCAGTAGCGGGCGCCATCTCGTCGAATACTCGACGGTGCATCGTGGACGCGAGGGCCCGCGCCAGTTCTATTCCACCGTTATCGCTTCGAGGATGTTCAGTCGGGCGGCCTTTCGCGCCGGCCACGACGCGGCGGCGAGTCCCAGCAGGGCGGCGAGGAACAGGAAGTACACCAGACTGGTGTAGGGGACCACGATGTCGGTGATCCCCTGCTTGCTCAGCGACGACGCCAGCGCCACGCCGAGCCCGGTGCCCAGGACGATTCCGATCACGCCACCGAACACCGAGAGGATCAGCGCCTCGGTTCTGATCATCGCTCGGACCTGGCGTCGCCGCATGCCCACCGCCCGCAGCAGTCCGATCTCGCGGGTGCGCTCGAAGACCGACAACAAGAGGGTGTTCACGATCCCGATGAGCGCGATGAGGATCGCCAGCGCCAGCAGCGCGTACACCAGGCCGAGCAGTTGGTTGACCTGCGCCTGTTGGGCCTTGACGAACTCATCGCGGGACTGGATCTTGAGGTTGGGAAAAGCGATCAGGCCGGCGTCGATCGTCGACGTGGTGGCTGCGGTGGATCCAGTCGAGGTGCGCAGGAGCACCACCGCCGGCTGGGTGCCGGTTGCGTAGTGCGAACGAAAGAAACCGTCACTGACCACGTACGAACCGAGCACGGCGTTAGGCTTGAAGACACCGCCGATGCGCATCGTCGTCGGACCGGTCTGAGCGAACGTGACGGGGATCCGATCGCCGACGATGAGGTGCTTGGCGTTGGCGACGGTCGAACTGATCAGCATCTCGCCGCGCGCGAGCGCGGACGACCCCGTGCCCGACGCCACTCGCAGAATGATCGTCCGCGAGAGGCTCTGTGCGGGAATCGCCGCCAGACTCACCACCGAATGCTGGAACTCGAAGACTCCGCTGTCGACCCTGGTGACCGCGGTCACGCCCGGAATTCGAGCGGCGACGTCCGGGACCGAGTTGCTGATCCCCGACATGGGTGCGCCAGTCAGTGAACCCGTGACGATGTAGTCAGCGATCACGGCGTCCTTGATGCTTCCCGTGGCCGATTGGGCAATGGACGCGCCGAACACCGAGAAGGTCGCCACCAGGGCCAAACCGATCATCAGCGCCGATGCCGTCTGGGCCGTGCGACGCGGGCTCCTCATGGAGTTCTCGCGTCCGAGTTGGCCCGACACGCCAAAGACCGCCGCCAGGGGACGCCCGAGGGCGCTCGACATGGACCGCGCGATCAGCGGGGCGAGCATCCCGACGCCGATGAAGGTCGCGACCGCCCCCGCGCCGACCAACGAGATGATCGACTTGGTCATGCCCAGCGCGAGCAGTACGACGCCGCCGACCCCCACCGCCGCACCGGTCACCAGACGGCGACGCGACGACGTGGCGGCGGAGCTCGAGAACGTCGCCAGGGCCAGGATCGGTGGAATCCGCACCGCGTGACGGGCCGGGCTGATCGCGGAGATCAGCGTGACGCCGACGCCGACCGCGAGCGCCGCCACCGCGGTCCTCGAGGAGAAGACCATCGCGCTCTGGGGCAGCGAGATCCCAAAGGCCCTCAGCAGGTGGTCGAGGCCGAGTGCCGTCAGGACCCCGAGTCCGAGCCCGATGACCGAGGCGGCGAGCCCCAGCAGGAGCGCCTCGAGGAGGACGGATTGAAACACCTGACGGCGACTTGCGCCCACGATCCTCAAGAGCGCCAACTCCCTCGTCCGTTGACCCACGGTGATCGAGAACGTATTGAAGATGGTGAAGGCGCCGACGAAGAGCGCGATGAACGCGAACACCAGCAGGGCCGTCGAGAGGAAGCCCAGCATCTGGTCCATCAGGTTCGTGTTCTCGTTGGCCACCGTCTGACCGGTGACGACCTCGACACCGGGGGGAAGTTTCGCCTCCACCGCGCGCTGCACCACCGACGTGTTGGCTCCGGGCGCGACGAGCAGGTCAATGGTGTCGAGCTGGCCGACCTTGTCGAAAAGCTGCTGCGCAGTCGACAGGTTGAACGCGGCGATGGTCGCGCCGGCGAGGTTGTTGGCGTTGCCGAACTTGACGATGCCCGAAATGGTGAAGGTCCGCGGCGCACCGGCAAGCAGGATCTTGACCTGGTCACCGACGTGGAACCCGAACTTCTGGGCCGTGCCCTGGTCCATGACGACCTGCGCGTCCCCTCGAGGACCGGTCCCCGCGACCAGTTTCAGGGAGGACAGCTGCTGGTCCGACCCGTAGGTGGTGCCGATCGTCGGCGCGCCACCCGTCACGACCGCCTTGCCGTTCTTACCCACGTACTGGGCGTAGCCGCCCACACCGCCGTCGGCGACGGCCACGCCCGGCACACGGCGGACCGTGGAGAGCAGGGACTCGGCGAAGGGCTGGCGAACCGCCATCGCGCCGCTCTGGTTCGAGAACACCGCCGCTCCCCTGACCTCGAGGTCAACGTTCGAATAGACCCGATCGAAGAGGCTCGAGAACGTGCTGTGGAGCGTGTCGGTCAGCACGAGGGTTCCCGATACGAAGGTCACGCCGAGGACGATGGCCAGTCCGGTCAGCGCGAGGCGCATCTTGTGCGCGAGCATTCCCTTGACCGTGATGCGCCACATCTCAGCTCCCCAACCGCTTCATCTGCTCGAGCACGGAATCGGCAGTGGGCGTGACAATCTCGCCCACCAGTCGTCCATCGGCGAGGAACACGACCCGGTCGGCGTGGGCGGCGGCTCGAGCGTCGTGGGTCACCATCACGATCGACTGGTGGAATTCGTTGACGGACCGACGCAAGAACGCCAGCATCTCGCCAGACGAGTTCGAATCCAGGTTACCGGTCGGTTCGTCGGCGAAGATGAGCTCGGGTCGCCTGATCATCGCGCGCGCGCACGCGGTGCGCTGCTGCTGTCCCCCCGACATCTCCGCGGGGTGGTGCGACAGCCGGTCACCGATACCGAGTTGGTCGACCAGGAACGTCAACCACTCCTGGTCGACCTTCCCTCCCGCGAGGTTGATCGGCAACACGATGTTCTCGAGCGCGGTCAGCGTCGGGATCAGGTTGAACGATTGGAAGATGAAGCCGATTCGGTCCCGTCGGAGTTGCGTCAGCTCCGCATCATCCAGGGTTCCGATCTCGAGTTCGCCGATGAACGTATGGCCCGACGTCGGCACATCGAGTCCGGCCATGCAATGCATCAGCGTCGACTTTCCCGATCCGGAGGGTCCCATGACGGCGACGAACTTCTCCTTCTCGAAGTCGAGCGTGATCCGGTCGAGTGCCCGGACTTCGGCGTCCCCGGCGCCGTAGACCTTCACCAGGTCCACCGCGCGGGCCACGCTGACGCCACGCGTCTCCTGGTCGACCGAGTTGGAATCGCTGGTGATCGTCATGCGTGATGTCCTTTCGTCTCGAGACGTGACATTCACGCACTCTTCGAAGCAAGCGGGAGCGACGGTGGCGAGATGGAGCGGTGTGCCGTGTCGGTACCGAAGCGTTGGTTGGTCCGCGCCACATTCTGCGTCCCGCAGCGGAGCCCCCTCCAGAGCCATAAGTCCCATCGGGGGTGACCGTGGCGCCGCGCGGTCGCGCGACCACGTGGATTTGCGCGGTGTGCACGACCCGGGGTCGCGGGCGTCACATCGGGTCCGAGTCCGCCGAGGTCTCACCGGGGCCGGATTGGTAGCATCAACCCGTTGACGTGAGTCGAAGGGGATCGTCATGGCTGACTGGGCCGACCAACCAAAGCACCTCGCGGCGATCACCCTGTTCGTCGAAGACCTGGCGGCGACCAAGCAGTTCTACGCCGACGTGTTCAACCTGCCGGTCCACTTCGAGAACGACGACTCCGTGGTGTTCCGATTCGGAAGTACTCTGATCAACCTGCTGCACGTCACCGAGGCGCCCAGCCTGATCGCTCCGGCGGTCGTGGCGACCCCCGAGGCCGGTGTGCGATATCAGTTCACCATCGAGGTGGCGGATGTGGACGCCGTGTGCGAGGAGTTGACGCGCCGGGGCGTGACGCTGTTGAACGGCCCGATGGATCGCTGGTGGGGTGTTCGAACCGCGAGCTTCAGGGACCCCGGTGGTCATATCTGGGAGATCGCCCAGTAGGCGGCACCCGTCGCACCTCGCGGTCGCCGCGGGCGAACATCACCAGACGCCGGGCACGAGGCGCCACCGCACGGCCGCGCGGAACGGTCCGTACTCGCCGCGACCGTCGAGCAGTCGCTCCTCGGCGAGGAGCCGACCCACGTTGCAGCCCGACGCGAGCACCATGACCAGGACGTTGCGCACCGACACGCTCTGGAGTACGTAGCCCAACTGCAACAGGACGTACGACGCGTAGATCGGATGCCGGACGACGACGTAGGTGCCCCGTCGAACGAGCCCCCGGTCGGCGGGCGCGAAGCCGAACGAACGGCCGAGCGCCCCCAGCGACGCGACACAGATCACCAACCCGACGACTTGGACACCGAGTCCCACGTGCACCCCCCATGGTGGATGTGAACCCGACGGACGAAACAGCACGCCGGCGAACGTCCCCCCGACGGCCAAGAGCCAGTCGCCCCACCGGTCGCTCACCGCGACGGCGCGACGGCGCACGAGGTACGCCACCACGATCCACATCTGCTCGACCACGAACGCGGCACCGATCAGGCTGTGGGTGCGCAGGTAGTTCTCCAGGCTGGCCCACCAGAAGAGCGCCGCGCCCGCGGCGCCGAACAGGTTCACCAGGGCGCTGGCGAGGCGGCCCGTTCGGGTGGCGGACCAACCGGGCCGGGTCCAGACGGTCGAGGTGACGACGGTGCGGCGGCGCTCCCCTGGGGTCGACTCCTGGCGCCGCGGTGGTGCGGGGCGGGGTGCGCCGGCCGTCACGGCTCGCCGGCCGTGACCCGACGCTCGACGAGCGCATCCAGGCTGAACCGTCCGGCACCCAGGACGACGACGACCAGGGCCAGCACGCCGAGGGCCAGATTCAACTCATAGCCCGGCGTCGCCGACTGCGAATTGATGCCGTACTTCCCCGTGACCGTGACCACCGCCACCACCATGTCGCCGCACAGGGCCAGTCCGGCCACCCGGGTCCCGAGTCCCAGTGCGAGACCGATGGCACCGGCGAACTCGACGACGCCACCCACCACGGCGAAGAAGGTGCCCGGACGAAGGTGGGCGATGTTGGCGAAGAAGAGCGCACTCTGGTGCAGTCCCGGCCCGCCGAACCAACCGAAGAGCTTGCCGGCGCCGTAGTAGATGAAGATCCACGTGAGGGCGGCGCGCACCACGGCGAGCACGAGGTCCGTCGAGGTCGACGCCTCGCGCGTGCGAACGATCCGGGCCAACATCGCGCGCCCGGGGCGCCTGGCCGACGGGGCCGGCGCCGTCATGACGTCGCGCCCGGCATCGGTGGACGGCTCGGGTCACGTGGCGTCTGGCCCCGTCGGCGCAACGCCGATTCCGTGGGAGCGCCGCCGCCCTCGGCGATGGGGCGAAGTGGTGCGACGAGTTGCGCGAGGAAGACCGCGAGATGTCGGGGTCGTGCGCCCGCCTGCTCGACGATCAGCGGTCGGCCCGGCAGTCCGGTGTCGGTGCGAATCGTCTCGTCGGTCGGAAAGATCGCCCGGCCGAACAGTTGGTCCCAGATGGTGAGGGCGAAGCCGAGGTTGACGTCCTGAGGTCCGTCCAGTTGGTGATGGATCCGGTGGTAGTTCGGGCTCACGAACAATCGGTCCAACGGTCCGAAGCCCAGGTTGGTGTTCGAATGCTCGAACGCCACCACACCGGCGTAGACGACGAGCAACGCCGTCGGCACCGCCCCGTTGGCCAGCAACACGATGCCCGGGATCAGCGCGAGCAGGTACGAGACGTGGATCAGTGGATGGGTGCGAAAGACCGTGAGCACGCTCATGTCCTCTTGTGAGTGGTGGAGCTCGTGGAAGCGCCACAGGACCCGGACGCGGTGGTTGGCGAGATGGGCGAGCCAGTTGCACCCGTCCATCGCCACGAAGATCAGCGCGATCATCAACCAGCGCAGTGCCGCCCCGAGGTTCGGAACGACGATCCACGGGAGCGACCGGCGGGCCACCTCGGTGAAGGACAAGGCGAGCGCCGTGCCGAGCGGCACGACGAGCGTGGCGTTGAGCAGGACGTAGAGGACATCGTGTCGGTACCCGCGTGCGAACCTCGGTCGACGTTGCGCCGGGCGCAACCGCTCGACGACGAGGAAGACGACCAGCAGCAGCAGGGTCGCCGGACCGACGACGACCACACGCAGACTGGTCATCGACGCCGCGAAGCTCGCGCCACCCCAGTGGCTGAGCCAACCGATGGCGATCAACGCGGCGGCCACGCCGACGACCGACAGGGCCGGAAGGTAGATCCGCGACCTGAGGGCGCGGCGCGTCCGCGCGACTCGCACACCCTCCGGGACCGGCACCGCGTCGCCGGTCGGGGTCCTCGGACCTACGAGTACCGACACGGCGACTCCGCCCTGACCCGCGGCGCCACTAGAACCCGACCCCGCCGCCACCCGGGTTCGCCGTCGTAGTCGTCGTCGCACCGCCAGACCGCGGCGTCGACGTCGACGTCGACCCGGTGCTGGGCCGCTTCGTGACCACCGCCGACCACCGGCCCCACGTGTCGGTGAGGTTGCCCCTCACCTGTCCGGCCGTCGTGTCACCGGAGAACCAGTAGAGCGCCTTGCCCGCGTAGGTCACCTGGAGTCGGCCACCGGGCCGTTTCACGGTGCCCAGTCTGGCGGCGATGACGCCCTTGCCCGCGGTCGCCTTGGTCACGCCCTTGGGCAGCAGCACCTCGGGCCAGTACTTCCAACAGGCGCTGCGACACGGCGTGGCGCTCGGGCGCAAGGTGTAGAGCGCCGTCCGGCTCACCAGGACCGTGCCCAACTTGGCATTCGTGGCCGTCGAGATCAGGACGCGCGCCGTCGTGTGACTGGTGGCGGCCCGCGCGACGCCCGACGCGAACAACGGCGAGGACGCGCCGAGGAGCACCATGATGACCGCGGTGGACCGACCGCTCCGGGACCGGCGCCGGGCCGGTCGGTGCTGCGTCGAGTGCTTCATTTCGGTCGCCTCCTGGTTCTCGGACCTTGCCGTGACCGCGAACTGGTTCGTCGTCTCCAAGGTTCGATGGCGTCCCTCGTGGTCCCGGTATCCCGTCATCACGTAGTACGGGTGAGTCCGTCGGATGGATCACTCGACGGGGTGGGGTCAACGCTCGAGCACCGCGACACGGGCCTGGTACCTGCACCTAGGCCGGTGTGGCGAAACGGGCGGTGGCGAGCACCACGCCCCCCGCCGTGACCAATCGGGCACTTCGGACGTCACGGGCGGCCGCCCACAACGGAGCACCCCACGCGCCGTAGCCACCCGTGAGCTCGAACCGCCCGACCGTCTCGACGTGACCGTCGGCGAGCACGACCTGGCACGTCACCGCGCCCGACCAGGTGGCTCGGTCGATGGACATGTACATCCACGACGGATTACCCGCCGACACGATCGCCTCACCCACCCTCGATCCGTGAACGATCAGCGCCGCCGACGTGAGTGTGGACGATACCGCTGGGGTCGGCGGGTTGCGGTGGCCCGTGCCGATCAGTGATCCCACCCCGAGGCCCACGACGACGATCAGGACCGCGGCGAGCGCCCACACGCTCGCGCGACGCCAGTGCGACACCTCGCGGGGACCGGCGCTCTCGCGCAGCCGCGCGGCCAGACGAAGTTCGAAGCCGATGGGCGGCTCGACTTCGGGAGCCAGTTGCAGCAACGTGTCCGAGATGATCGACAGTTGCTCCAACTCGGCGCTGCACCGTGGGCAGTGTTCCACGTGGCGCAACACCTCGGCGCGCCGACGACCGGACGCGATGCCGAGCGCGATCGCCGCGAGGTCCTCCTGGACCGCGTCGCACGTGACCGCTTCATCGATGTGTTCACTCATAGGGCTTCCTCATTCACGATGGCCGTGCGGAGCTTGGCCATTCCCAGACGGATCCGACTCTTCGCGGTGCCCAGCGGGATCGACTCGGACTCGGCGATCTGCACGGCGGTCCGTCCGTATAGGGCGGCCAGCAGGACGGCACGACGTTGGTCGAGCGGCAGCTGCGCGAGCGCGGACCGGGCGCGGGCCACGTCGTGCGAGGCGATCGCGGCGCTCTCTGGTTGACGTTCCGTGCTCGTCAGTTCCAGGAACACCCGGTCATCGGGATTGGTCGGCACGCCACGACGAAGGCGTAACGCGTCGATCGCCAGGTTGCGGGTGATGGTGAGGGCCCACGACGACACCGCTCCTCGCCGCGGGTCGAAGACCGCGGCGTGGCGGAAGATTCGTAGGAAGGCCTCCTGGGCGACGTCCTCGGCATCGCCGGCGTCGTTGACGATGCCCAGGGCCAGTCCGAACAGCCGGCGTTGGTAGCGCCGAACGAAGACCAGCCCGGCCTGTTCGTCCCCGAGGGCGATGCTCGAAAGCAGTGCGTCGTCCGAGACGCTGTCGTCGTCAGATGTCATGCGCCTCCCCGTCACCAGTTATACGGCAGACCCGTCCACAGGGATCATTCCGTGGCGTCGAGACGGGCGATTCCACGACCATCGACCCGATACCCCCCGGCGAGGAACCGTTCGACGCGCCAAGGAGCCACTGGTCGGTCACTCCAACCAGGGGCGACGCATGGTCACCGCGCCGGGGAGAGCGGTCTCAGTGCTGCGCCGCCGCCGCGAGGGCTCCCGTGTAGATCGCCGCCAACCGATCCCACGACGCATTCGCCGCGTGGTCGATCCCTTGGCGGCTGACGTCGCCATCGAACCACTCCACCGTGCGGCGAATGCCTTCGGCGAACGGCACCACCGCCTGGAAGTCGGGGACCAGACGCCGGAGCTTGGCATTGTCGAACACCGCCGAGTTCGCCTTGTCACCCAGCAACGTCCCCAGTTGGTCCGGGTCGGCGGCGACGATGCCATCTGAGGGCACGTGCAGGATGTCGGGAACGACCCCCGCCGCCTCGCCCACCAACTGGTAGATCTGGTTCCAGGTCAATGCTTCGTCCGAGGTGATGTGGAAGTCCTCACCAATGGCGTCGGGCCGCCCGAAGAGCGGCACCAGTCCACGGGCGAAGTCGGTGTTGTGCGTGATCGTCCAGATGCTGGTGCCGTCGCCGGGCACGAGAATCTTCGCCCCCCGTCGCATCCGCTCGACGATCGTGAACGGCTTCTCCCAGCTGCCGATGGAGACGGGGATCTGCGACAACCCGTAGGTCAGGGAGGGGCGGATGATCGTCACCGGGAATCCCGCCGTCCGATGCGCGTCGGTGAGCACCTCCTCGCACGCGATCTTGTCCCTCGAGTACTGCCAGTAGGGGTTCGTGAGCGGCGTCTTCTCGGTGATCAGCCAGTGCGAAGGCGGCTTCTCGTAGGCCGACGCCGTGCTGATGAAGACGTACTGGCCCGCGTCGGCGTAGAGGCGCACATCCATCGCGACCTGCGCCGGCACGTAGGCGGTCCACTGGATCACGACGTCGAACTGCTGACCATTCAGCGCTTCTCGAACCTGTTCCTCATTCGAGGCGTCGGCGATCAAACGTCGCTCGGGGACCACTTGACTGGGCAGCCAGGAACGACCCCGGTTGAGCGTCGAGACGTCGTGACCGGCCTCCAGCGCCGCAGTGACGCACGCACTACTGATGATGCCGGTGCCACCGACGAACAAGACCTTCATAGTTACGCTCCTTGGCCAGCGACCTTACCGCTGGAGGTTGTCCATGATGGAGTCCGACCCCACGCAAGGACCACGATGCACGCCACGACCGGTTGAGCACCACTGACGTCCACCGTCCGTACGTCGACCCACCGATGACCGAGGGAGTGGTG
>Ga0307377_10001584_pt1 | contig 28370 bp, 32 predicted proteins | sample TR3MG_FD_202535 | JGI IMG/M metagenome (GOLD analysis project Ga0307377, IMG submission 202535) | Soil microbial communities from Risofladan, Vaasa, Finland - TR-3 | ecosystem: Environmental > Terrestrial > Soil > Coastal area > Acid sulfate soil | place: Finland: Risofladan, Vaasa | collected... | reverse complement strand
TTTTCCGTCACATATGGATAAAGCAGTACCTTTCTGGCCATGATCACCACTCTCCTACTATCTTGAGCGCGGACTCAGTGAACACCGTCAGTCTTCCGGGCAATCCACCGGGGGCCAGCAGTCCTGAATTCAATCCCTCGGCGTTCATAACCTCGACACCTGGAAGGTTCCTGGCGCCCTTGATCAGAGCGACGTCGTGGTTCGAGACCACTATGAGCAGGCTTCGGGGCATGCGGTAGCGCCGTCCCCTCATCTTGCCGCGGCCGGCTCGAACACGGATCCCATCCTTGCTGCGGATGACATCGTCCTGCAGACCGAGGCTCATCAGGACATCTAGCACCTCAGCAGTGCTGCGAACGTCCTCCAGGCGGTCCTCTATGACCACTGGCAAAGTCAGCTCTTCATTGAAGCGGTGACCGCGGGCCTTGACCTTCTCCGCATCAGCGGTGGCGGCCAATGCCGAAAAGCGAGCCAATATGCGCTCCTTCTGGTTGACCTTCTTGCTCCAGTCCTTGTCCACTCTGGGCGGGAAGGCACGGCGGCCTCCCACGTTGTTAGGGGACTCGGCACCCTTGGCGCCCTGGGCCAATCTCTGGACCCTGGACACGCCTCGGCCTTTGCCCCAGGTTGACACCGAATGCCTGATTCCGGCACCCGGCTTGGACCCATAGGGCTGCCTCTTGTTGGCCTGCTCGGCCACTACAGCCCTGTGGATGACATCGGGTCGGAACTGGGTGGCGAACACCCCGGGTAGGGATTGGGTCCTTAGGACCTCGCCCGTTAACGAATATATGTTGACCTGTGCGTTATCGACCATTGCTTACGCCCCCTGCTTGGATTCGGTGGATATGTACACCATATCAGGCGCTTCCTTCAGGTCCGCCTGCTGCCTTCTTACCGGGTCCCTCATCCGCACCAGCCTCTTTGTCGGGCCAGGCACGGATCCGTGGATCAGTACGAAGGGGTTTCTTACCACACCGTAGTGTAGGAAGCCGCCCTTGGGGCTGACCTCCTGCCCACTTTCCCCGATCTTCAATATGAGCTTGTTGACCTCGGTCCTCTGATGGTATCCCATCTGACCGGACTGAGGAACGGTGCCTCGGACGTAACCAGGCCTCTTAGGTCCCAGGTTACCGACCATGCGGCGGTGCTTGGAGTTCTTGTGGGACAGCAACTTCAGGCCCCAGCGCTTGGTAGCGCCTTGGAACCCCTTCCCCTTGGTGATGGCGACGACATCGATCATCCCGCCAACCTTGGCGAAGTCGTTGATGCTGATGAACTTACCCAGCAACGCCTTGGCGAACTCTACCCTCGCATCCATGGTGCCGCCGCCTATGCGCAGCTCCATGAGCTCGGGGCGCTTCTTCGGCACTCCTTGGACCAGCTTGGGTTGGGTGAACGCCAGGACCCTAACGTCCTCGGTGTCCACACCTTTCATCTTCTCCCAGGCCTGCTCGGCGTCGACCTTCTTGGGAACGGGCAATAGCCTGGACAAGTTCTCGTCCAGCTGATTGGCCCAGACCTCTCCAGAGGTCTTTAGCCCATAGCGGGTATTCTCGTAGATACGTACCGCGGCAACCACCATTGGGGGTACTTCTAGAACAGTGACAGGCACCCTGATCTCCTGACCAGAAGTGGTGCTCTTGTTGCGGTGATCCACGATGAATGCGTGAGTCATTCCTGCTTTATAACCGGCAAAACCTTGGACTTTAGGGCCTTCGCTAATCTCGGGCCAAGCATCCAGCCTCGGTGTCTGGCTAACGGCCCTTTTCCTAGGGCCAAAACCCTTTGAGCCTCTTCTCGGACGTCTAATGTTCGACATGGATCTCCCTCTCCCTATCTCATGAGAGAGCACACTCTCTTACGCTAACGCCTGTTCTCAAGAGTGTTGAGGTCAGCACCTTCGACCGTGACACCGTCATCACCCTCCAGAATGCGCGGATGGGGGCGACTTAGGGATGCTTGAAGCATTGCCCAAGGGGTCTGGTCGAACGTCCTCAGTGCGTTGAGCAGAACTCGCATACTAATATCTGTATATAAAACAATCGTTGCTCACTATATATAATAAGGATAGGAAAAGGTCCCTCTGGACGTTTCTAGAGCTTGCCTTCCTTGGCCTTCTTCTGAAGACGTGTGCGCCGCTCCTTGGATGTGAACCCGGTCACCTGCTCCAAGAAGGCGTTCCACCGCCTGATCGTCTCCTGGGCCAATTCCACGCTGGCTCCCTTATCGGTGTCCGTGGTGATGTCTAGGAGCGTCTTGCTTTTCAAACGCACCTCTATTCGGGTCATGGCACCGAAGGATGAGACACACTTGTCGCCTTCCTTCTTGGTCGGTCCGAACGCCGTGTCCATCATGTTGATCAGGCCGTCGCCCTCAAGATTGCCGTAGCTTCCTCGTTTTATCTCGTACTCCATGTACATCCCTCTAAAGCACCAGTTCGTCTCCTAGATGCCGGCTCACGTCAACAGAGGTGCGCATGAGCTCCTCCAGGCCGACCAGTGAATTCCATTCCTTTCGGCAGTGGCAATGGTGACCACCAAGGAGTTCAACGTCCTGCTCGAAGTTGAACTTTTCTAATATGTCCAGCAATCTGCGGTCGCAGTCGGGACAATTATGCACCCCCCTTTGGGTACCAGCACCACTGGGTGAGGAGAACAGCCTCACGCCCGGCAGTTCCGCCTTGCTCTTTAGCACCTCGAACAATGACCAGATCCACGGAGGCCGGTAATCACCGCGGCGCCATAGCCCTTCCACCAAGGTCTCCTTCTGCACATTGAGCGGGTTGATGGAGATGCTGTCCGAATAGGGGGCGGCGAACTTTACGGACCTAAGGGTGTCATCGATCGCCGCGCTTTCAGTGAGGTATGGTGGTTTAAGCAATAGGTATGTGCGGACAGGAAATCCGCGGGAATTGACGGCCTCAGCAGCTCTCAGGTAGTCCTTGGTACCGAAACCCTTTCTCACGCTGCAACGGAGCACCTTGTCCGAGGCGCTCTCCAACCCTAACGCCACCGCAGAGTGGTCCGGCAGATGCTGCAGCGTCTCAGGCGTAACGAACTCTGGACGGCTTTCGAAGAGCACCTGCTTCGCATTATCAAATGAACTAAGGATGCGGTCCCGCACCTCTTCCGGGATCTCCATTGGATCGAGGAAACTTCCTGAGGTGTAGAGCTTGACCATGCCTTCCCCTTCGTATCGGGATAGAACGGCCTCGAGCTGAGCTGTGAGCTCAGGAACGCCGATGCCTTCCAGGCTCTCCACGTTATAACCACACATGGAACATCCGCACTTTCGAGACCAATGGCAGCCACGGGTGCGGAAGATGGCCACTAGGGCCTTCTCCTTCTTACCATCGACCACGTCGTCCTCCTTCCAGATCGTCACCGGTCTGTTAAGGTCCAGGTTTTTCATGGGTGCTCCATATCCGTTCCATAGCAAACGTCCCTTACTATTTTAGGAATGCGCTTTACCTCATTACCAACATTTTATATCCTTTCTTCCGGATTTGCTGCCTGGGAGAGCATCATGGCCAGGAAGATCGTGGTTATCGGAGGAGGTGCGGCCGGCATGACCGCCGCCTCTACCGCCAGGGAGCACGGGCAGGACGACATCACTCTCATCACCGAGGACGAGCATGTGGCCTATTCACCCTGCGCCATACCGTTCGTGCTGGAAGGGAAGATCAAGGATTTCCAGAGCATCGTGATGCATACCCCTGAGTTCTACCAGAGCGAAAGGAACATCAAGGTCCTGGTCAGAACCACCGTCGACAAGGTAGACCTAGACAAGAGGCATCTGACCACCAAGGACGGTCGGGACATCGAGTTCGACGTATTGATATTGGCTACTGGCGGAATGGTCTTCGTTCCTCCAGTTGACGGTCGGGACCTTAAGGGAGTGTTCCCGGTCAGATGGATATCCGACGGGCAGGCCATCATGGACCATATGCCCAAGGTGCAGCAGGTGGTCGTGGCCGGAGCCGGGGTCATCGGTCTGGAGATGGCCGTAGCCTTACAAGAACAGGGGAAACAGGTCACCGTGGTGGAGATGTTCGACCAGGTCTTCCCCCGAATATTGGATAGGGACATGGCCGATCTGGTACGGTCCCACTGCGAATCATTGGGCATCAAGTTCGTCATGGGAGCGCCGCTCTCCCGGATCGAGGGGAAGGAGGACGTCACCGGGGTCACCGTAGGGAACGTCCACATCCCTTGTCAGATGGTCGTCATGGCCACGGGAGTGAGGGCCAACCTCAAGTTGCCAGAGCAGATGGGGCTGGACATAGGTCCCTTGGGTGCGGTCAGGGTCAGCCCCAGTCTTCAGCCCTACCGCAAAGGCCGTTTGGTTCCGGATATCTATCTGGCAGGCGACGTGGTCATGTGTCAAAGCGCGGTCACCGCCGGACCAACGATGAGCCAGCTGGGTTCCACCGCGGTACGTCAGGGCCGTGTGGCCGGGATCCGCGCCACTGGTGGAAAGGCCACTTTCCCGGGGACGGCCAGCCCTTTCATCAGCGTCATCGGCGGACTTCAGGTGGGCGGGACCGGGATCTCCCGTTCCCTAGCGGATTACTACGGCCTCAAGGTCAAGGAGGCGTTGGCCGAAGGATCTTCACGGGCCAGATACTATCCTGGGGGAAAGATGACCACGGTCAAACTACTGGCCGATGCCGATAGCGGACGATTGATCGGTGGACAGATCATAGGCGGCGAGGATGTCACTGGCCGGGTGAACTGGATCACCGCCGCGCTGTTGGAGGGTGTCAACGTCCAAGAGTTCGTGGAACGCATGGAGAACGCATACTGCCCCCCGACCTCCATGGTGGTGGACACGGTCAATGCGGCGGCGGAGAAGCTGGCTAGATTGTTCCGTGATTGAATATCAAATCAATTTAATAGTCCGTTCCACATTCGAGCCTGAGGATAATGGACATCGAAGAGCGGTACGCACTCGTGGCCCGGAACACCGAGGAGATCATCACCTCTGAAGATCTAAAGCAGGTACTTCAGAACAAGAGCTCCCCCACCGGATATATCGGCTTCGAACCCTCCGGACTGGTGCACATCGGTTGGATGGTCACTGCCCAGAAGATCCGCAACTTCGTGGACGCCAATTTTGATTTTATCATATTCTTGGCCGATTGGCACGCCTACATAAACGACAAGTTGGGCGGAGACATCGAGAACATAAGGGTCTGCGCCGAGTACATGAAGGACTGCTTCGAGGCCTTGGGCGTGCCCAGGGAGAAAGTGCAATATAAACTGGCATCTCAGATCATGGACGACATCGATTACTGGGAGACGGTGATCAAGGTCGGAAAGGCCTCCTCGTTGCAACGGGTGAAGAGGGCCATGACCATCATGGGCCGAAGCGAGGACGAGGCTGATGTCGACTCCAGTAAGATGATGTACCCGCTCATGCAGGCTGCCGACCTCATCTTCATGGACGTCGACGTGGCATACGCCGGGTTGGACCAGAGAAGAGCTCACATGCTAGCTCGCGAAGCGGCGGAGAAGATGGGCGTCAAGAAGGCCGTCGCGGTGCACACTCCCCTTTTACCAGGATTGAAAGGCGGGAACCGCATGGACCCGGTGAACAGTAAGATGTCCAAGAGCGACCCCGACGGAAGCCTGCTCATACACGATTCACCGGAAGACATCAAGCGCAAGCTTGGCAAGGCCTTCTGCCCTCCGGAGGCGGAGGGCAACCCGGTAATGGCCATATGTCGCTATGTGCTGTTCGAACGGATGGACGTCCTGCGCTTCGAGAGACCGGAGAAGTTCGGCGGCGATCTGGAGTTCCAGAACTACGATGAGCTGGAGCGCACCTACCTATCCGGGAAACTGCATCCCATGGACCTGAAGAACGGGACGGCCGCCGCTTTGGCGGAAGTGCTAGCGCCAACACGCGAATACTTCCAACGAAAACCGGAGAACCTGGAGCGCATACTGAAGGTCCTAGCTGATGTCAGGAAGCTTCGCTGACCTTATTTCAGCGTTCTCAAAAAGGCCATGGACTTGTGCATGCAAATGTTGAGTATGGCCTCGGCATCCCCTTCGCCGACGAGCCCGGCCGCCCCGCCGTGTCCGCCGCCGTCGTTATCGGTCTCTTGACCCACGTCGCCCAGCAACTGTCCCAGGTGCAATCCCTTTCGCACCATTTCCTGCCGGGCTCGAGCACTCAAACGGAACTCCCCGCTACGCTGTGAAGCGACGAACGCAATGTCCGCCCCCAGTGACAGGAGCGACTTGCATACCGATGATTCGAAGGAACTGCCTTGGGATATGGCCACGATATGTTGACCTACCCTTTCGAAGCGAAGCCGCTGCCCGCCTTTCATCTGGGCTACTCTCTCTGAGATATCGGTGGGCGATTCGGTGAGCGAGAGCACCTCTTCGATGTTGAGGTTGGACCCCTCTATCAAGCGGGCGAACGCTCGAAGCGAAGCGGGGTTGGAGAAACGGAAATGCCCCGTGTCAGTAAGTATTCCGGCGCATAGGGCCAATGCCATGGTCCGAGTGATCTCAATTTCGGCCTTCTCTATGATGTCCAGCACTAATTCGGCGCAACTCTTTTTACTGTCATCGCAGAGGTAAGTTCCTCTCCCTACCCACTTTTCTGAGGGGCAATGATGGTCGATAATGATCATCTCCCCCGCGATCTGGCCATAACTTCCCAATTGTTCAGGAGAAGAAGTGTCCACCACAACGATGAGGGGATATTCATGGTCCGGACAGGTCAGAAGTTCGATGCCCAAACGGGCGGAGACGTTCTTTGAGGTACGGTCCAACCCCTCCACCGCAAGTATTGAGGCTGGAGGGAAGGCTTTGCTCAGAGCATAGGCGCTGCCTAATGCGTCCGGGTCCGCGTTGCCGTGGACCAATATAAGTTTGTCAGAGGAGGCCAACCTTCCGATGATGTCGTCAAGCATCTGCAACGGTGAAGACCTCGGTTCTATTTTCATTTTTTAGTGAAATAAAGAGAAAGGGATGGAGGCTCAGTTGTCCTCATCATCCTGCTTCGGAGGGGCGCCCAAGGCGCGGTTCAGCTGTTCCTGAACGCTCTGGAACTTCTCCTTGAGCATCTTCTCCTGACGGTCCAGGCTCTTAACCCTGACCTCGGTGGTCTCCTTGTCCTCCTCGATATCCTTCAGGAGGGCGGGGTTGTCGCTGATCTTTATCATCAGGGAACCGACGCTCTTGAACACCACGGCGTCCTCGGACACCTTCTTCAATTCTTCGATGGTCATTTCCATCTCTTTCAACATGGCGTCCATTCTGATCTTCTGGCTCATGACCGTCTGCAATTGCTGCTGAAGCTGCTGGAATTGGGCGATCTGGTTCTGAAGTTTGGGGCTGATCTCATCCATCAATATCACCGACCGTTTCACTCATCTTTTCTGCGATGCTCATCCATCGGATGTAGGAATTTAAAGCTGCCCGTAAGGCCGAGAGGTCATCCGCATCCAATATCAGGGTCATCGACCCTTCAGAATGGCGCACTTCCGCTCTTGTACGGGGTATTTCCCTTCCGGCCTCCGGTCCTATGGCCTTGGCCACGGTGGAGGCGTAGGGGGAGCTCACCCCTAGGGTGGCTCGGAACATATCAACGGCCTTTGATAACCTTCTTGACGTTAGGCCGCTCCTTGTAGAACATCTTGGATCCGCAGTTCTCACACTGCATCCCCACGGCGTTGACGTTGGAACGGATAGGTTTCTCACATTGGCCGCACTTGTATGTCAAGCTTAGATCTCCTTAGCTGCGGCGGCCAAGATCTCTTTCGAGACCGCCTCTCTCACCCTGGGGGTGTAACAGCCGCCCGCGAACTTGGTGTCGCAGTGCCTGCATGCCCATATCCCCGAGGATACTCTCTTCACGCTAATGTGGTGGCAGCTGGGGCACTCGGACCTGGATCTTTGGACCTTCTCGATGTCCCTGGTAAGCTTCCTGACTACCACGCCGTATCTGGCTCCGTACCTGCCGGAGGTCCCGGCCTTATCAGTTCTTTTTGCCATTGCTTTCACCCGACTAGTTTTCTAATCTCACTACCTAATCTTCGAGAGGTCTCGATGATGGTATTGATCTGTTCCACCGTGAGCGCCCCGCGTAGGCCCTTCTGCATGGCCCGCAGGTCTCCGTTGTCATCAGTGGTAACGGTCAGCCTAGCTGCCGCGACCTTTTCTTCGTCGAGACTCGGGTCAACCAATATAGAGTTTTCGATTTGCACCGCGGTCACGGAGATCGGGGTGCAGGTGGTGGGCATGGGGTAATCCTCGCCCAATCCATGTGCCGACGCTGGTACTATGGCGCTCTTTATGGCCGCAACCGCTCCCAGGGAGCAGGCGTCGAACAGGTTTCCGTCGAAATCCAGCACGTAGATGTCCACGAAATTGATCCACACCTTCTTGCCGGGCTCTATGCAGAGTTTCTCCAGGTCTATCATCTGGCTTTCCCTGATACCGCGGTCAACGACCCTGGACAGCTCGATCGAGTTCTCGTCCGGGGGACCGGACTCGAAGTTTGGCGAGGCCATTGGAATGAGCTCGGCGTTGGTCGTGAGGACTCCCCTGTTGGGGGTGTCGGAGAAAGGCTCGCCCACGGTCATCTTCACTCCGACGATGACCTCGGTGTTGCCGATCTTGACCCGGGAAGATCCCTCAGCGGTCTCTACCACATTGGTCTGGATAGATATATTTCGGAACTCGTCCCATGCACGTCCATCTACGCGGTGGCCGTCTGCGACAAGTTTGTTGATGTGATCCCTCTTGATCTCAGAAACGACTGATCTTGCCATTTTCAATCCTCCTCGGTCATTTCGGGTTGGTCCGTGGACTCTTCCACAGGCTCTTCCTTGGACTCTTCCATAGGCTCTTCCACAGGCTCTTCCTTGGACTCTTCATCGCCCTCACCATTCACTATGGCGTAGCGGCGGCGAAGGGCGTCCTTCTGTACTTCATATATCTCCTTACAGGCTTTGATCCCCATCTCCATGGCTTGGTCGAACTCGGCCTTGGTCAGGTGCCCGTCCATCTGCATCAATAGGACCTCTCCGGTCCTAGGGATCATGGCGATAGGCAGGTCCGCCTGACCGAAATTGTCCTCCTCCTTGTTGAGGTCCAGGACCACGGTGTCGTTGACCTTCCCGACGGCAACGGAGGGCACGATGTCCCTCATAGGAATGCCTGCATCAGCCAAAGCCACGGCGGCTGCGGTCAATCCAGCGCATCTTGTACCGGCGTTGGCCTGCAAAACCTCTATGTATACATCAATGGAGGTACGGGGGTAGTTCTCAGTGAACACCACGTAATCCAACGCCTCGGAAATCAATTTGGATATCTCCACCGACCTTCGGTCCGGGCCCGGCCTCTTGCGGTCAGACACCGAAAAGGAGATCATATTGTATCTACACTGTATGATAGCCTTGGCAGGGTTCTGCATGTGGCGGGGGTGACATTCCCTTGGTCCGTACACCGCTGCCAATACCTTGTTCTTTCCTACCTCCACGTACGCTGAGCCATCGGCGTTCTTGAGCACTCCGGCCTCGATCTTGATTGGCCGGAGCTCATCCACCTTCCGACCGTCTGTCCTAATACCGTTTTCATCGATGAGCTTCATATCAGAATTTCCACCCATTAAAACACCTCATTCTTCCTTGCGATATACCGATTCCAGGAATTCCTTCACCCGCTCGGTCAGTTTCAGGGTCTGCGCTCCCTCGTCTATCATCTTAATTGCCTGTACGGCGTGAACCATATCTTCCATGTTCCCGTCCATCCATATCCTACCGTTCTGTCCGATGAATATACGGCAGTTGGTGTAGGTCTTGATCATCTGGATCATGGACCCGTTCTTGCCGATGACCCGGGGAACCTTGCTGTGGGCGATCTCCACGATCTGTCCGCCCTGGAGCTTGCGCAGCCCCTGCTCCTTCATGGTCACCTGCACACGTTTTGTCTCGTCAACCATTAGAACCTTGGCAAGCAAAGTATCGCCTATCCCCAGGTACCGGGCGGTGTCCCCGAACTCCACCCTCCAAGGCACCTCGTTGACATGCAGTGGGGCGGGGTATGGTGAGAATATGTCGATCAACCAGTTGGAGGGACCGATGTCCATCACCTTGCCGATGATCATATCTCCAGGGGCGGGAATGTACCGGCCTCCCAGGGGGATGACGTTCACAAAATTGGATTTTACGTTCTTGATGCCCAACATGGCGGCGAAGATCTTTCCGTCGTGGACGTAGGTTCCCTCACCGGGCTTCATGGTCCCGGTGTCCAATTCATCACCGGGTAGCACCAGTTCTCTGGTAAAGCTCTCGTTATTCATTTAATCAACTCTTGGAATCTAATATATGGTGTCATCTCAATTGCTTGGTCTCCACCGTGCCATGCGTCTTGGCGTTAAGCCGGTGGAACAGGTCGTCCCTCAGACCTGCGGGGATCTCTACGACACCGATCCAATCCCCGTTCTTCTGCCATTCTTCCTTAGAGACCTTCCCCATCTCGGTCATGTCCTCGAAGCATCGCGCGTACTCGTCGGCCTTTAGCCTGATGGCGATTCGTATCTTGTCGAAACGTATGGGGATCAGAGGTCGTAGTTTGTCCAAAACATGCTGGACCTGCAGGTCCACCGGTTTAAAGGCGTCAATATGGACCTTGGCCTCTTCCATGGCCATCTCTATGCGTTGCGCGGTGTGCGGTCCCCCGGTCTGGGGGTTGATAGCATTACGAGCAATGGTAGCGATGATGCGGAGCCGCTTGCTCTCCAGCATCTCCTTGCGCTGTTGGGCGGTGAGCTGCACCTCTCCCTTCAGAATGATGATCTTGGCGATCTCGGCTGGGTCGAGGGTCTTGAAGACCTCTTTGAGTTTATCTTCAGAGGCACGGGTGCCCTTATGGGCGTTCTTGAAGATCTCGTCGATGACCATATAGTCTATCAACTCGACCTCCTTCCCATCCCTGATGTGGTTGACCACCTTAGGGTCTATGAGAACCTCAAATGATTCGCCGTGAGACTCCAGGCGAGCGACAATCGCCTCTTCCAGGTCTACCATCTGCTCTCCAGCTCACTCCGAGTTGACCTTGGCGATGAAGGTTTCCACCTCAGCCTCGTCCAGGCGGCGGAAGTTCTCTCCGTGGCGGACAACACCGATCTCCACGGCCTTGGGGTTGAGCTTCTCCTCCTCCGTGGCCTTCTTCAAAGCCTTGAGTCCGAGTCCGACAGCGTCCTCCATGGACATCCCTTCCTGGTAATCCTCCTCGAAGACCTCCATGACCACGTTGCGACCGGCGCCGATGCTGCCTGCCTTGTATGATATCAAAGCCCCGCTGGGATCGGTCTCGAAAAGATGTTCACCTGCATCGTCAACCCCCGCCACCAGCAGTGCGGTGCCGAAGGGGCGAACTCCCCCATATTGGGTATAGTTCTGCTTGTAATCACAGATCCTCTTGACCAGATCTTCCACTCCCGCTCTTTCGTCGTAGGTGATCTTATTGATCTGGGCCATTACCCTGGCCTGATCCACAAGGATCCTGGCGTCGGCCACCAATCCCGAGGTGGCGCAGCCAATGTGGTGATCGATCTGGAAAATCTTTTCAATTGATTTGGGCTCCATCAGGCGGCTGGCGATCCTCTTATCAACGATGAGGACCACACCATCCTTAAACTTCAGGCCGACGGTGGTGGTGCCGCGCTTTACAGCCTCTCGAGCATATTCCACTTGAAAAAGTCGCCCGTCAGGAGAAAAAACCGTTATGGCTCGGTCATATGCCATCTGTCCTGGTTGCATTAAATCACTCCAATTATCTTCGACTCACGCCACCTAAGTTATCAAGACCTATATATTTATTGGGGATTATTCGGAGGGAATGTATCCCGGTCCAGTCATCACCGGCGTTCATCCACGATGAAATATTTTTCCCGAAGGGTTATGAGAGTCCCGGAGGTGCTCAGAGTGACTATCGATAGTCCGAAACCTGACCGCGCGACCAATGCGTTCAAGATCCGGTCCTTGTCCTTAGGCGAGCAACGAAATATTCCCTTTGACCCGTCGAACTGAATTATTTTAGGGACCTTGATCCCCATAGGGGAGAAGGTCGAGGTCAGGGTCGCTAGCAATTCCTCGTCCGACGCCTTCCGATCGGTCTTGAAAGCCACGTAGCGACGCCTGCCGCGCTTTTCCTTCACCACCATCGGCCGAGCCTCATTTCCCCTTAATCGAATCAACGATACTGTTGAACTTGACCCCGGTCAAGACCACCAGCACCCTCATGCTCCCACTGAGGTCGGGATTGACCGCGCAGCCCCAGATGATACGGGCCCGCGGGTCGACCGCTTCGCTCACCAGCAGGGCGGACTTTTCGGCCTCGGTGACGGTCAGGTCATCCCCTCCCACCACTCGGACCAAAGCTCCTTTGGCCTGCTTGATGTCGATCGAACCTAGCATTGGTGACGACAAGGCGTCCTCGATGCATGCCTCAGCGCGTTGGCCATACTCGCTCGATTCGCCCAGCCCTATAAGGGCCATGCCACCGTTGCGCATGATCGTCAATAGATCATTGAAATCGATGTTGACCAGGCCGGGCTTGGTAAGGGCATCGGTGATCCCCCTGATGCTCTGCATGAGCACCTCGTCGGTGACGCGGAAGGCCGCTTCCAAGGGCAGTTTTGGCACCAGTTCCAGTAGACGGTCGTTCTGCAGAACGATGGTCGTGTCGCACTTTTCCTTCAACCGCTCCAATCCCTTGATGGCATTGGTCATACGGACGGTGCCTTCGGCCCTGAACGGCAGGGTGACCACCCCAATTGTAAGCGCGCCGGCCTTTTTGGCCATCTCCGCCACCACTGGAGCGGAGCCTGTGCCGGTCCCTCCGCCCATTCCAGCCACTACGAAGACTATGTTCTGTCCGTCAACGTGCTTCCAGATCTCGTTCTCGGACTCCTCTGCGGCCCTCTGACCTATTTCGGGGATCGAGCCAGAGCCCAACCCCTTGGTCATGCTTCTGCCAATGAGGATCTTGTGCGGCGCTTGTATGGACAGCAGATGCCTAGCATCTGTGTTTAAGGCTACCAGGTTCACTCCCTCAACATTTCCCTGGTGCATTCTGCGGACAGTATTGGAACCGCCCCCTCCGCAACCGATGATGGAGATCTTGATCTTCAGCGACTCAACTAGACGCATCAGTTCTTCGTCATCGGCACATGATGCCGACGGAGCTTGCTCCCCTTCCTTCTGGAACAGATTATCAAATAAAGGGCAAATGGCACCCACCCGTTTTATGAATATTCTATAAAGTATAAAAAGTCAAGGAATACCAGCGCCCGTGTTCAACACACTTCCACGAGCTCGAACCTGATGCCGCAGGAAGGGCAGGACCGGTCCTCCGACGAAAGGCGCACTCCGCAATCGGGGCAGACCTCGCTCAAGAACGTTCCGCATTCGCATATTCCCCTCCCCTCATCGAAGATACGGCCGCAGAAGGGGCATTGTATCAAATTAATATCCTCGAAACGTTCGGCGCAGTGCGGACACTCGTTCTCTCCTTCATCGATCTGCGTTCCGCATCCCGGACAGTAGAATCGCCCCTCCTCATCGGCGATGATCGCCCCGCACTCACATCTGCCTGAATCCTTGTAGACCGATCGTTTACACACGGGACATTCCATGCTCTCCATGTCAGGGTATGTGGCGCCCTCCTCCACCTCCCTAGGTAGGTAGTTATGTTGACAATATGGACAGAACGTGGTCCGTTTCAGGCAGGTTATATGGAACACCTTTCCACATTCACATTTGAAATGGGGGAGGCCTGGCTTTAATCTCCCCATACATATCTGACATATTACACCCTCCCCACGTACGGGTCGGATACGTACTCTGACCTCCGTCCTGCTCAAGGGTTTTATGCGATCCTCGTGAAAGGTCCATCCTTTTATCCCGGCCTTGTTCCTTTTAGTTATTATGTAATAAAGGGGTACGACGGCGGAGACACCGACCGATCCCAAGAACAAGGTCCAGAACATCTTGAAACCCACCGCTTTTGCATTTATATGATTTATCATCCGATTATTAAAATCGAACATGGACGAAGACGCATCGATATCCTGAATCATTCGCCATTTCCCTTACAATCAACCTAATTGTTCCGAAAAAAGAAACTATAAAAGCGAAAAGCTCTTAAATAAAATGCGTTGACGAGTTACCATGTCCTTTCCCACGACTGTATTCAAAATATTGAAATATGGACATAGTAATTATGGCGGAACTGCTCCGAATGCAGGGCTCGATTCCCATCTGGACCAGCCGCCGGCAATAACGATTTCCGGAGGGTCCCATTCACCTCTAGGGGGTTGGAACATAGGTTGTAGGGAAATGGAATCTTGTATTCTGATTAGGAATGGGGTTTAACAATTTGGAGGGTGAGGAAACTGAGCGGTTTGAAGTCAATATTTGGTGGATTGTTCAAAAAGGACTCGAAAGGCGAACAATCGTCCAAGGGATCAAAAGAAGATATTAAAGGAGGAGCAACAATGAATTCTAAAAGCGGTTCTGTTTTGGTGGTAGGGGGAGGCATTGGCGGTGTCCAGACCTCACTGGACCTAGCTGAGTCGGGATTCAAGGTCTATATGGTTGAGAACAAGGCCAGCATCGGCGGGGTCATGTCTCAGTTGGATAAGACCTTCCCGACCAACGACTGTTCGATGTGTATCCTATCTCCTAAACTTGTGGAAGCATCCAGGCATCCCATGATCAGCATGATGACCTTGACAGAGGTCATGGGCGTTGAAGGAGAGGCCGGCAATTTCACCGTGACATTGAAGAAAAAGCCCCGGTACGTCCGGGAGGACAGATGCGTCGGTTGTGGAATTTGTGCGGAAAAGTGTCCGTCCAAGGTCTCCAGCGAGTATGAGTTGGGATTGATGAACAGGAAGGCCATCTATGTGGCCTATGCTCAGGCCGTCCCGATGAAATACGCCATCGACGCCGAGCATTGCCTTTTCCTCACCAAGGGGAAGTGCGGCAACTGCAAGAAGGTCTGCCCCGCTGACGCTATCGATTACGAGATGAAGGAAGAGATCGTGAAGATCAACGTGGGTGCCGTAGTTCTCGCACCTGGTTACGAGCTGTTCGATGCCCGCCTGAAGAAGGAGTACGGGTACAAGGAGTTCAAGAACGTGCTCAACAGCCTGGAGTTCGAGAGGGTTCTAAGCGCCACCGGTCCCTACCAGGGACACGTTGTCAGACCTTCAGATCATCAGACCCCCAAGAAGGTGGCATTCATCCAGTGCGTCGGTTCCAGGGACGAGAAGGTCGGTAATCCCTTCTGCTCGTCCGTCTGCTGCATGTACGCGCTCAAGCAGGCCATAATCGCCGGGGAGCATTCCACTGGTCTGAAGTCCACCATATTCTTCATGGACGTTAGGGCCTTCGGCAAGGAGTTCGAAGACTATGCCAAGAGGGCCGAGGGCGAATACGGCATCAAGATGCACCGCGGAACCCGCGTGGCCTCCGTTGATGAGACCGAGGGCAACAATCTGCTTCTGCGGTACAGTGACGGCGCCAACATCTTGGCCGAGGAGTTCGACCTGGTCGTTCTATCCGCTGGTTTCCAGCCTCCGGCACAGGCCAAGGCATTGGCCGACAGGTTGGGCTTCAAGCTGAACGATTTCGGCTTCTGCCAGACCGGCGTCTACAGCCCCCTGGAGACCTCCAGGAAAGGTATCTATGTCACTGGCGCCTTCAGCGCCCCCAAGGACATTCCCACCACCGTTGCTGAGGCCAGCGGTGCCGCGGCCAAGGCCGGGGCACATGTGTTCGTCAACAGGGTGAGCATCGATACCGTGGTCAAGGAGACCCCTGAGATCGACGTGACCGGTCAGGAACCCCGCATCGGTGTGTTCGTCTGCGACTGCGGGATCAACATCCGTGGAACTGTGGACGTCCCCTCGGTGGTCGACTATGTCAAGACCCTGCCCAATGTGGTCTACGCCGCGGAGAACAAGTACACCTGCTCCGCCGATACCCAAGAGATCATAAAACAGATGATCAAGGAGCATAAGCTGAATCGCGTAGTGGTCTCATCATGCACCCCAAGGACGCATGAAGCACTATTCCAGAGCACCATCAAGGAAGCGGGATTGAACCCGTTCCTCTTTGAGATGGCCAACATCCGTGACCAGTGCTCCTGGATCCACATGCATGAGCCGGAGAAGGCCACCCAGAAGGCCAGTGATCTTACCAGGATGGCCATCGCGAAATCTCGGTTCCTCGAGCCTTTGAGCAAGTCCAAGCTGGCAGTCACCCATTCCGCCGTCGTGGTCGGCGGTGGACTGGCCGGTATGACCGCCGCTATGGACATCGCTGCCCAAGGATTCAAGGTCGACATAGTGGAGGCCACTGGTGTCATGGGCGGACAGATGAACAATCTGTACACCGCTGAGGAAGGTATCTCTCCCAGGCAGTACATCAAGGACCTGGAGTCCAAGGTGCGCGCCAACGACAAGATCACCGTTCACACGAACACCAGGGTGGAGGATGTGACCGGCTTCGTCGGTAACTTCAAGGTGAAGGTAACCGGCGGCAAAGAGCTGGAGACCGGCGCCATCGTGGTCGCTACCGGGGCCAAGGCATACGAGCCCACGGAGTACATGTACGGCAAGGCCAAGGGAGTGGTCACCCAGAACGAACTGGAGAAGGTAATGGTCGACGGCAAGTTCGACGCCAAGACCGTGGTCATGATCCAGTGCGTCGGTTCTAGGAACGACGAGGCCCCCTATTGCAGCCGTGTCTGCTGCTCCAAGGCGGTCAAGAACGCCATCGAGATCAAGAAGAGGGACCCCAAGGCCCAGGTATACGTCCTGCACAAGGACATAAGGACCTATGGCTTCAGGGAGATCCTGTACAAGGAGGCTGGCGAGCTGGGTGTCAAGTTCATCCGTTTCCCGGAGAACAAGATGCCTGAAATGACCATGGACGGAAACGCCATGAAGGTCCTGGTGGACGATGTGGTGCTAGGCGCCCCTGTCCAGCTGACACCTGATATGTTGGTGCTCAGCGTCGGTATCCGACCCAACGATGATAACGAGGATCTGGCCAAGATATGCAAGGTCCCGTTGAGCAAGGACAAATATTTCCTTGAGGCACACATGAAACTGAGGCCGGTCGACTTCGCCACCGCTGGTATCTACCTAGCTGGACTGGCCCACTGGCCGAAGTTCATCGATGAGTCCATGGCTCAGGCCTCCGGTGCAGCTTCCAGGGCTATGACCATCATCTCCAAGGAACATCTGGAGACCCAAGGCATAATCGCCGCGGTGAACGAGACGGTCTGCAACGGCTGCGGCATATGCGAGCCGGTCTGCGAGTACAAGGCCATCACCATAGTCGGTGACCCAGCCAAAGACGAGAAGCGCAAGGCGGTCATCAACGAAGGTCTGTGCATGGGATGTGGAACTTGCGTGGCCGCCTGCCCCTCCGGAGCGTTGGAGCAGAAGGGCTTCAAGAACAACCAGATGTATGCGCAGATCGACTCTGCCCTGGTTGGAGGTGGTAAGTAATGTCTGACCAAGCTCAAGCCGAGAGCGCCCCTGCCGCAGAGGCCGGGGCATGGGAACCCAAACTGTTGGTGTTCTGCTGTAACTGGTGCTCCTATGCCGGGGCCGACCTGGCCGGGGTTTCCAGGCTGCAAATGCCTACCAACTTCCGGGTCATCAGGACCATGTGCTCCGCCAGGGTGGACCCCGAGTTCGTCCTGCGTGCCTTCGCCAAGGGGGCCGACGGTGTTCTGGTCCTAGGCTGCCACCCCGCCGACTGTCACTACATCGGCGGCAACTACCGTACCAGGAGGAGGATCGCCCTGCTCCGCGTGCTGTTGGAGCAATATGGCTTTAACCCTGATCGCCTGAAACTGGAATGGGTCTCCGCATCTGAGGGGATCAAGTTCCAGCAGACGATCAAGGAGTTCAACCAGACTGTAACTGAAATGGGGCCGAACCCCATAAACGAGGAGTGATTCTCACCCTAAGGAGGTAAACAAATGGCAAAGATAAGGATCGCACAATATTGGGGTGCCGGTTGCGGAGGCTGCGATGTGGCCCTGCTAGACATTGATGAGAAGATCCTAGGCGTGGCCGAGATGGCTGATATCGTTTTCTGGCCGATCGCCGTGGATGCCAAGCTCAAGGACGTCGAGGCGATGCCTGATGGTTACATCACCGCCACGTTATACAACGGGGCAGTGAGAAGCAGTGAGAACGAGCATGTGGCCAAGCTACTGAGACGAAAATCCCAGATAGTGGTCTCATTCGGTTCCTGCGCCTGCTTCGGAGGAATTCCCGGACTGGCGAACGTGACCAACAGGAAGGATCTCTTAGAGTATGTGTACACGAAGACACCCACATCGGACAACGTGGAGAAGGTCTACCCTCAGGTAAGCTACCAGGCCCCCGAGGGGGAAGTGACCCTACCCCTGCTCTATGACACCGTCCTGACCTTAGACCAGGTCATCGACGTCGATTATTTTATGCCAGGCTGCCCGCCGACCACCAACTTGATCAAAGAGTTCCTGGACATAGTGGAGAAGCACGTCAAGGAAGGCGCCCCGTTGCCCCCTAAGGGCTCCGTGATCGCCTCCCAGAAAGCGCTTTGTGACGAATGCCCCAGGACCAGGACCATGAAGAAGGTGGATAAGATCAACATGCCTTTCGATATCGACATCGATCCCGAAAAGTGCATGCTGGACCAGGGAGTCATATGCCTGGGACCGTCCACCAGGGCCGGTTGCGGGGCGAAGTGCCTCGCGGCCAACCAGCCTTGCCGTGGCTGCATGGGACCGACCGCCGAGGTCATGGACCAGGGTGGAAGCATGCTCAGCGCATTGGCTTCGATCTTCTCCATAGGCAATGATGAATCCCAGCTCTCCGAGGATAACATCCTGGAGCTGATGGCTCAAGTCAAGGACCCGCTGGGAACCTTCTATGCATTCACCATGCCAGCATCGATCATCAAACGGAAGGTCAAGGAACGGAAGCCTTTCGTAGCTTCAAAGGAGGCCTGAAACAAATGAGCCCCATATTAATGGATACCCCCACCAAGACCACCGAGAAGCGGATCACCATCGACCCCATCACCAGGCTGGAAGGTCACGGGAAGATCGAGATCTTCCTGGACGACAACGGCAACGTTGCCAACGCCTACTGGCAGGTTCCAGAACTGAGGGGTTTCGAGAAGTTCTGCATCGGGAGGTCCGTGGACGAGCTGAACAAGCTAACATCTAGACTTTGCGGTGTGTGCCCCGGTGCCCACCACCTATGCTCGACGAAGGCCTTGGATAACGTGTTCCATGCGGATCCCCCGGAGACGGCGAAGCTGCTCAGGGAGGTCTTCTACATGGCCCACTTCATCCACAGTCACATCGCCCACTTCTACGCCTTGGCGGCGGCGGACTTCGTATTGGGTCCGGGCGCCCCGGCGGCCGAGAGGAACATTCTCGGTGTCGTGGCGGCGGTCGGCGTGGAGATCGGCGGAGAGGTCATCAAGCACCGATCATACGCTCAGAAGATCCAGGAGATGCTCGGCGGTAAGGCCACTCACCCAGTGTGCGGCATTCCCGGCGGTTTCTCCAAGAGCATGAGCGAGGACGAGAGGGTTAAGATCGAGGCCATGGGTAAGTCCTGCATCGAGTTCTCCAAGTTCACCAACCAGCTTTTCGCGGATGTTGTGCTGAAGAACAAGGACTATCTGGCGCTGATAGCGGACCCGAACATCTACTATCACGAGACCTACCACCTGGGTACCGTCGACAAGAACGACAGGATCAATTTCTACGACGGAATGCAGAAGATGATCTCCCCCAGCGGTGAAGAGGTGGCCAAGTTCACTGGTAAGGACTACACCAAGTACATCGCCGAGCACACCCTGCCGTGGTCCTACGAGAAGTTCTGCTACTTCAAGCCGGTTGGCTGGAAGGGACTGGTCGATGGAAAGGACAGCGGTATATACCGTGCCACGCCCTCGTCCAGATTGAACGTCTCGAAGGGATTCACCACCCCGTTGGCGCAGGCCGAGTACGATAAGTATTTCGGAACCTTCCGCGACCTGGGCGTCAAGGGTCCCATACAGCACACCATGGCCATGCATTGGGCCAGGGTCATAGAGATGCTGTACGCTTCCGAGAGGTTAGTAGAGCTTACCCAGGACCCAAGGATCACCGGTAAGGACATACGCACCCCGGTCAAGACCCCCGACGAGGGAGTAGGCATATTGGAGGCACCCCGTGGAACCTTGTTCCACCACTACAAGTCGGACCCCGAGGGCATCACCACAGATGTCAACCTGGTCGTAGGGACCACCAACAACAACGCCCCCATCAACCTCAGCGTAAGGAAGGCGGCCACCGCTCTTATCAAGGACTGGATGGTCTCCGACGGACTGCTGAACGCCGTGGAAATGGCCTACCGCGCCTATGACCCCTGCAACTCCTGTGCCACGCACACCCTGCCTGGCCAGATGCCAATGCAGGCGACCATCAGGAAGGCGGACGGCTCGGTCTACAAGAAGTTGGCCAAGAACTTCTAAACCCCTTCGAACAAATCTTTTTCCCTTTTCTTTTTATTTTTCAGAAATTTAGCGTATATGGAAAAAAGTGGTGTTGAACTTTGAAACAATATCACTGGTCGTTCGCTAACCGATCAATCCTCTAACCGGAAGTAACCTCTTCTCTTCACCCTCAATGATGAGACCGTGCCCAGGAACAGCCCGTCCATTAGGTACACCTTTCCGTTCTCCAGATCGAGAAGTTCGTTCCCCAGCAAAGGTCCTAACATACGGGGCTTTTCCAGGTTCACTGGCCCTCCGCCCAGCGTCCGGTTGAAGGCCGGAATGAGTATGGCCTCTTCAGGGACCTTTGGATAACGTTCATTGGGAACGTCCTTGAAATGGCACCGGACCCAACATCTTTCCACCTGGTTGTGATGAAGGCCGTCCTCGAAGATCACTGCCGGATGATTATGCCCCATGATCAATAGGCGGCATGACATGACCTCGGGGGAAGGCCAGGCATGGCCGTGGACGAAACCGATGTCGCCCATCACCATCCCTCCCTGTTCGTGCACTTGCACACGGGAGGGCAACATGCTCTCGATGTTGGTATCGTGGTTCCCCTTCACCAGGTCTATTCTAGGATACAAGTTCAGCAGATCGTTGAAAAAGCGGGGTACCTCTACATGCTCTTGCCGGGTAGACCCCGGGACCTGATGTTTCACGTCGCCGATGATGATGAGCCGGTCCACCCCTTCGGACAGCTCCTTCAGTTCGTTCTCCATGCGGTGGGTCTGAGAGGGTACGATTATTCCCCGATATCGCAGGTCCGCTTCGATACCTATGTGCAGATCGCCCACGCACAAAGCCGTCTCCTCCCCCTCTATACGCAGGACCGGTCGGTCCGGTATGGGAAAGACCTCGAAGGACATTCATCTCCCCCGAGGAAGCCTCTGTGCCAACATCTCCGGCAATCCATTATCCATCACGGCCTTCATGACCGGTTCCCTGTCGTAGTCCACACGAACGATCTCGAAAGACCATTCCGAGGTGTTCAGAAGGATGTATGAGGCCCGGGGATCGCCGTCCCGCGGCTGTCCCACCGATCCCGGATTGATCACGGTGCCAGTAGGAAACTCGACTATGTATGGAACGTGAGTATGCCCCAGTACCAGCAACCGGGCTCCCGCCATGTCCAGCAGTTCACAGCTAACGTGCTCCTCGAAAACGTACTCGGACACGAACCGGGGTGAACCGTGATGCACTGCGGTCATGACCCCCTCCACCGGCCGGTGTATGGAGTTGGGTAATTCCCTGAGGAATTCGAAAGAGGCTTGGGAAATGGTACGTCTGGTCCACTCGATGGCCGAGGCGGCGATGCTGTTCATACCTTTCACACCCACCAGGATGGCTCGGTCATGGTTCCCGGCAATGCAGGTGACCTTTCTCTCCTTCAGGAGCCCGATGGTCTCCTCGGGAAATGTGTAATAGCCCAGGATGTCACCGGCACAGAAAACGGTCCTAATGTTCTTTGATGACATATCGTCCATGACCGCCTGTAACGCGGGCAGGTTGGCATGTATGTCGGATATGAAAGCGATCAGCATCCTATTCCTCATCAATGGGTGCGGGATAATCCTCTTCTCAATACTTGAGGCACCCTGTCCAATAGATCGGTGGCCATCAGTCCGTAGCTATACTTCTCGAATGCCAGATCTCCAGCGGAACCGTTGAGGAAGGCCGACATTCGGGCGGCGTTGTATGGCGATACTTTCTTGGCCATTAGTCCGACGGTTATGCCAGCCAGCACGTCTCCCGTACCGCCTACGCTCATTCCGACGTTCCCAGTGCGGTTGTACTTGACCCTGTCGCCGTCGGTGACCAGGTCGATCTTTCCCTTGACCAGGACGGTCCAGCCGCTATCTCGGGCAATTTCCACTGCCGCTTCCTCACGTGCCATCATCTTTGAAGGGATGTCAGCACCCCTAAGGATCTCCAGTTCCCGATGATGTGGCGTAAGGACCCCCGTTCCTCCTTTCAACGTGTCCAGGTTTCCAGCGAGTGCCTTTAGGGCGTCGGCATCCAACACCATGGGTTTAGAACAGTCGCGGATCAGTTCCCTCACCGCCTTCAAGGTCCTGGGGTCATCCCCTAATCCTGGACCGATGAGCACCGCATCTATCCCCTTGACAAAGTCGATGAGCTGCGCCACGTGCTCTTCGGTCAGCACATCTCCGGGTATTGGGATGGTGATGATATTGGGAGAGTAGGACGCCACCACGTCCCTTATGGCCGCTGGGCAGGCGACGAACACCAGGTCCGCACCCACCCGATAAGCTCCCAGAGCGGCCAATGCCGGGGCTCCGGTGTAAGGCCCTCCGCCTATCACCAGGACCCTCCCGTTCTGTCCCTTATGAACCTCTGGCGAGGGTATGGGGTAATATACCATCTCCCCCGGTCCCAGATATCGTTCGGCATCTGCAGGTATGCCGATGTCCTTTATCACGATCTCCCCGCAATTTTCTGAGGTCATCCCCTCCTTGAGGGCGTGGAACGTCACTGTAAGTGTAGGTCGCACTGCTATCTGGGTGCCCAGGCCAGAAGGGATGTCCACCGAGACGATAGGGCGACCGCAAGCGTTCATCGCTCTGACCATTCCCGCATAAGGTTCTCTTAACACCCCCTTTAAACCTACCCCCATTAAAGCATCCACTATCAGGTCATAATCCGCCAATCGATCATCGGCAAAGACCTTATGCAGCTCCTCTACCTTTTCAAAATTGGTTCGGGCCTCCGGTGTTCGCGCATCCTCGGAGGACGACGCCAAGAGGACCTTGACCACGTTCATCTTGGTCAATGCCCGTGCTGCCACCGCCCCATCCCCACCATTGTTGCCATGCCCGCATACGATGGCGATCCTCAAACCCTCACCGAAACGGGAGGATATCTCATGGGCTACCGCCCAACCTGCGTTCTCCATAAGCATTTCGGTGGATATCCCTAGGTGTTCGGAGTTGGCATCGAGGACCTTGACCTCCTCCCATTTCATCATGATGACCTCATAGCCGTAAATAGGATTAATGGTTTCCAAACATACCAACAATCGATTTATATCAGAATTCCATTTTATCGCTGGAAGAATCCTATATGTCTGAAATTAAAAGGCTTGTACTCGATGTTCTGAAACCGCACCACCCTTCGATAATCGATCTAGCCAATAGATTGAGCGTAGTGGAGGGGGTCTCTGGGGTCAACTGTACCCTGGATGAGGTGGACCAGGAGACCGAGAGCATCAAGATCACCATCGAGGGAATTGCCATAAACTTCGAGGATGTGGAGGAGGTCATTATAGACTCCGGGGCAGTGATCCACTCCGTGGACAGCGTTTCCGCCGGTAAGAAACTGGTGGAAGAAGTGGAGACGCCTCAGGACCGCTGAGCCTTGATCAAGGCTTCCCCTACTTTTTGTAATAATTGGGATTTGGGGAGGCCTTTCTGAACCAGTACCCTACCACCCTTTGAGATCCAGTTGGCAGGATAACTTTTTTCCCGCTCGACTTTGTGCTCCTGGCCTAATTGCTTCAAGGCCGAGGAGATCACATCTACGTTAGGATTGTTGATGGCCAAACCTTTTTTCACCTTGCGGCCTTGGGACCTAGGCCTGGATCGGTCGAAATACTCCGGCCAAAGCACCCAGGCGGTATCTTCGTCCAAGGCCATGGTAAACCCTTCGGGCCTACTCTTTCACCAGGATGGCGCTTATCGCACCATCTTGTCCCGGTCTTGAGGTTACCAGCGCCGGTCCGAGCTCGGTCTGAATGACCGCGCCTTTGGTGATGATGTTACGCTGAACGTAGTTAGGGTTAGCAGAATTCTCCTTAACAGTGATGATCTTAGCCTTCTGAGCTTTGTTGGTCGCAGTGTCCATGACGTTTGCGAACTGAGCCTTCAGCATACGCACCTTGACGTTACCGCCGCGTACCCTTGATACCTGGCGCTTCTCGATGCCGACAAAGGTTGAGACCGGCTCCTTGCCTATCTCGAACCTACGCTTCTTTCTAGACAGCGTCAACCTTCCGCCAGTGGGCTTCCTCTTAGACTTTCCTTGCCACAATGCCATAGCAATCCTCTGCCTCCTAAATGGGCATGTGTATAAATACATTACTTCGAGCCTAAAGGTCCAGCAGAGTGAACGAAGGCTCCTCCCCCATCTCCATCATGCCTGCGTAATGGTCCTTGGCCGCCCCCGGGTTCATGTACCAGATGCCATCATTCTTCACGATCCCACGGTCCTCGTGTATGTGACCGGATAGGACGACCAGGGGTCTGAACTTGTCTATGAGATCACGGATGGCCGTGCTGCCTACATGCTTCTCCGAGAAAGGCATGTCAAGAATGCCATGGGGAGGACAGTGCAGTAATAGTACCATCCCCGTCTCCATTATTGGTGACAGGAGACGAGCGATCTCCTCCTCTGGCATCTCGAACGGGGTCTTGAATATGGTCGGATTGGAACCTCCCAAACCTCCCCAGATCACGCCGTCCACCATAACCTTTCGGGCGTGTAGGGAGATGGAATTCCTTTCTATGAAGCCCATTGTGCCTGGTGGATCGCAGTTGCCAGGAATTGCATAACATTTCGCTCCCAGCGACTTGATGAACTCCCCGGCCCATTGCGGCGGACCGAAATGAGTGATGTCCCCGAGCAGGATCACCGCATCCATGGAGTGCTCTCTGATCAGGTCCTTGGCCCGGTCGGCCACCCAATCCCGGCAGTGTATGTCGGATAGAACGAGATATTTCCTGCCCATGGTCGACATTTATGCAGCTGGACCTACATTTATTTTTTTCTCAGGCAAAGCCGAACCCCAGGTCCCGGTACACCAACAGATAGGAGAGGGCGAAACCCAAGATGGCCGAGCCGTTGAGGAACGGCAGACCCGCCTGTGGTCTGCCTTTGGAGATAAGCAACATCAGCCCAAGAAACCCGAGGGTGAGCGCGATCAGTGTCATGACGGCAACCAGCATGGCCGGCTGTGGCCACTCGCTTATGCTCAGCGGAGGTAGGTTTGCAGCGGCTGAGATCACCAGTATCGATGGTATGATTGCGTCGCCCAACCCCATGAGCATTATCTCCCTGTCCGCGTCCTTGCTCCGGTCCTTCAGGTCCAGCTTGACCTTTTCTGCCCCCTTTCTGCCGGGTACGACCAGCACGATGGGTAATCCCAGGTCGCCCACGCCTTCGGCCAGGGTCAGCATGTGCTTGGTGACGTACACCGATAATGCATCGTATACCGCCAGCATGGTCAGGAGCAGTAGCGCGGGCAGTATTCCCAGGGACAGCCCCAATATCAGAGCGGCTCCGACCCCCATCAGTAATCCGGCGCCGTTGACCACGTACCATCGAGGGTGCTTTATCAATAGGTATAACAAGAATGCCGAGAGAAGTACCCCGCAGATCATGGCGATGTTCTCTTCTACACCGGCCAGCATCATAAAGAGGGAACTTATAGAGAACAGCCCCAGCCCCATGGCGGCAAAGAGAATGGTCTTGAGAGACCCCAGTTTGGACCACTTGATCAATAGGAGCATGACCGCGGTCGTGACCAGGATCAACACCACATACAACAATGGGTTGGTGGGGTCGTTCTGGTCCTGGAACGCCCTATAACCAGAAGGGACCGTCGGCACAAGAGCCAGAGCGGCAATGGGGACGGCCAGGAACATGACCGTCATCACCAAGTACTGTCTAGCGGTGCGCATGGGCGGCCATGCTCCTGAATGCATAAATCGTTGTTGCCGCTCAATCGGCGGGATAGAGGTAATTAGACGATGCTGTAAAGCTCACATGGAGAAATATAAAGGATGAACGAAGGTCGAGCGCTAAGGATGCTGGAAAAGGCAAATGGTCTGCCAGAGATATTCGAGGCAGTGAAAGAAGGGGTCCAGACGGTCACTGGAATGTCCCGGGGCGGATTGATGTTGGGCCTGGCGGACATGGGAGGCAACCGCTTTCACATGGTGGGAGGTCTATATCCCGTGGCGACCAACATCATAGTTATGAACCGAGCGCCTCTTGCCCATTTACTCATTTCCGACCGGTCCATATATCGTTCCTACTGTTTCCACATACTGCTGCACGAATATCTTCACTCCCTAGGTATTATGGACGAGGACGAGGTCCGGAACAAGGTGTATCAGATATCCAGAAAGGTCCTGGGCGAAGGGCACACGGCCACACAGATGGCCATCGACCTTTCCCGATTCCTGCCCCAAGTGACCTATGGTGAGCTAAAAGAGGCGGAAGGGGAGCTGGACATCGAACTGGTCCCCGGTTTCGACCGGTCCAGCTGCGGTTACTTCGGCTGATCACTCGAAGGAGACGTTTCCGTAGGCGACCTTTCCAGTGATCTTGGCCACCTTCACCTTCACCCGGGAACCTTTTGCTGTTCCTGGGATGTAGATGATGTAGTCGAACATGCGGGCGACACCGTCCCCCTTCTTGCCTACGTCCTCGATCATCATCTCATAGATTCCGCCTTCGCGCAGTCCCTCCTCCGAGGGTTTCTGGGTCTTGCGGACGTTGACCGGGCGATGAGCACCGCAGGCCTCGCACTCCAGAATGAGGATTCGGCCATCCTTATTGATATGCGTATCAGGGCGACCGCATTCCGAGCAAAGAACAAAGGTGTCGATGAAATTTTGGATCTTGTCGTTTATCTGGGCCGGGGTGAGCCTGGTCTTGAATATGACACGACGGCCCTCCATGGTACCGGGAGTGCCCAGTTCTCTCAGCATGTACTGAAGGATCTGCTCTGGCTCACGCCGTAGGACATCCACGACGTCGCCGAAGTTGCGGAAGACCGTGGTCTTCCCCTCTTGGAAAACATCCGCCTCTGGGACGACGAAACGCTCATGCTTCTCAATGGTCTCCGGCAATTGCGTCTTGGCCCGGTCCAGAAGTGAAAGGTAATCATCATTAGACATGTCTATCAGCCCTCCAAGTCCCACCCGCCATATAAAACTTATTGGGTCCCCCCGTATTTGTGCTCGATAGCGGCCCGCACTAGACCCAGATGCAATGGCGATGGCTTGTTCGGGCGGGATCTGAACTCTGGGTGGAACTGCGAGGCCACGTAGTAATCGTGCCCTTGCAGCTCGGCGATCTCCATCTTCACTCCGTCAGCCGAACGGCCGGTGAACTTCCAACCTCCGGCCTCCAGATCCTTGATGTACTTGGGGTTGACCTCGTAGCGATGCCGGTGTCTCTCCATTATCAGAGCCTTGCCGTAAAGTTGGAACGCCTTGCTGCCCTCTTCGACCACTACAGGTTGCGCCCCCAATCGCATCGTCGCTCCCATCCTGACCACGTTCTTCTGCTCCGGCAGGAGGTCCACTACAGGGAACGGCGTCTCCGAGTCGAACTCTGTACTATTGGCCCGTTCCATGCCCAGAACGTTCCTGGCAAACTCCATGGTGGCGATCTGGAATCCCAGGCACACCCCCAAGAACGGAATGCGGTTCTCTCGGGCGAACTTAGCGGTGGTCACCTTTCCCTCGATACCACGGACACCGAACCCTCCAGGAATGAGAATGGCATCTGCGTTCAACAGATCCTCGGTGATGCCATACTGCTGTACGACCTCCGAGTCTACGAACATTATCTGAACCTTGGCACCGGCCTCCGCACCAGCGTGATGGAACGCTTCCAGATGTGATATGTAAGAATCGGCCAGATTCGTGTACTTCCCCACACAGGCTATGCGGATCGATCTCTCTTGATCGTTGATACGATAGGCGAAGGCCTTCCACCCTTCCAGATCACATTCCTTCTC
>Ga0307377_10001583_pt1 | contig 28372 bp, 34 predicted proteins | sample TR3MG_FD_202535 | JGI IMG/M metagenome (GOLD analysis project Ga0307377, IMG submission 202535) | Soil microbial communities from Risofladan, Vaasa, Finland - TR-3 | ecosystem: Environmental > Terrestrial > Soil > Coastal area > Acid sulfate soil | place: Finland: Risofladan, Vaasa | collected... | reverse complement strand
CCATCTTTATCAATATGATTTTTTAACCATGCAGGTCTTTTTGGTTCCGGTGCGGGTGAAAAAATAAATTTTACATAATCAATTAAAGGTAAAAATAATTTATGAAAAGGTTCAGCAATCCTCTTCACCGATTTTTTGAAATTTTTCTTAATTAATTTTATTTTATATTTTCTGTACTCTGAATAATTAGTAGGAACCCTATGTAATTTTCCACCAATCAACGTTTCCACGTAGCCAGTACATTTCGCATTTAAGTCATTTATAGTTACCATGTTGTTTCCTCGTTGCACATTTTAAGAACTTCTTTAGCCTTTTCACATTTTTCCTTGAATGAAGATTTGTTGTATTTATATTCGTTTTCTTTTACCTTTTTCATAAAATTATCTAACTCGTCACCGTCTATTTTTCCATGAATCGCCTGAAAATCTCCATTCATTTTTTCCTTTTCCAACAGCAACATATACCATAATCTTTCTAATTTTTCCTTGTCTTCTGGTATATTGAAAGTATTTTCACCTACCTGAAACATTACAGTCTCACTTGGTGTTTCGCCATCATATTTATCCAAAAACTCCGATACATTTTTAAAGGTTTTTTCTAACAAGGACTCTTCCTCTGGCATCTTTGGGGAATCATCCCCACTTTCCATTCTTTGTACTAACGCTGCTTGTTCTAAAGCTTCTCTATCTAAAGCTTTTTTAACACTTTCTTTCTTGAATTCAATTTCATCTATAAGGTATTCCTTCAATACTTCCAACTTACCTTTATCTGTAGGCAATCGTAATGTATCACCGCTTATAAAACTGACGTATTTAGATTTAGTATGTGAAAAATCCATCTTTAACATCTTATCGATGAAATCCAATTTTAATTCTTCTAGCTTTTTATGTTTGTTTACCGTGAATTTATGAATTTGTTCACCATCAAACATCAGTATTAATTTTTTTTCTTTGCTGTTATCTGTTTTCATTTCAATTCCTTATAAACTATATAAAAATATACATTTTTTAACAAGATATGAAGAATCTTTCAAGTAAATTCCTGAATTTCTTAGAAAATCTCAAAATGAATGAAAATTCAGAGATAATTGAAACAATTAAAACTGGATTCAACCTTATAGAAGCATTGAGCACAGATGATGCCAATCCAAAAAAATTAGGGCAACCTGTATATTTATCAGGCGCACCTAAAAGTGAAATAACCATTCAAGTAAACAAAGGAAATGAATATTTCAACCAAACTCTACCGGATGAAATATTAAAAAAAATTAACCAATCACAAGCAGGAAAACGCATATGGAATTACCCGAAAGCTGGTAAATGGGTTGTATCACACGATCCATTAACATCCGGTCAAGGATATCAAAACGCTAACACTGGCAGCACAAGTGTATGGGGTGGAGATAGCGGTGGTTATAATTTAGGTGGGCCTTAAGAACCTATCCCACATTTTTAAGCCAATCATTCTCAATCAATTCAATATCTTTTATGCATTTATCTATTTTTTCTCTTTTTAATGCCATTTCTTTAGGTGGAAAAAGATCAACATTTTTAAAATATTTAAATGAAAACTGTTTTCTGAACTGCCTGTTTCTAAGAACGGGTGATACACCCATACATATTTGGGAAGCTATTTCATCCCCTATACGTTCTTTAATTTTTTCATTTTCTTCTGTAGAAAAACCAACCTTTAACGGTGAAGGGGGTGATGAAAAAATAAAATCAATACCTTCTTTAATTTTTGCTGAGAAATTCCCTAACGAACAACTGAACAAGGATTTAAAAAAGTTAGTTCTTATCTTTCTTAGCTTATATTTGAAATATTTTTTAGGATCTGTTGGTATCCTATCAAAATCAAGGGTGTTGTAAGGGTTAAGTGTCCCCACATATGTATGCTTATCTTTAATATTTTTATTCATAATAAAATTAAATATATATTTTTTTATGTGAATATTAATGCAATTAATGGGTCAAAACACCCAAAAACCTTTGCTTATATGGTAACTGAGGACTATTTACCCCGAAATATCAGACAGGAAAAACCTAAAAAAATAGTAAGAAAAGTAGAGCCTATTTCTGAAACGCTAGGAAAAAATGTAGATGTTTACGCTTAAAATATCTCAAGCATTAAATCAGTCTGATCATTCTCGAAATCTTTACCCCAACCGATAGCAACAAATAACCTATCCATTACATTACCGAAAGTTCTTTTCCACTGACCGTTCCAATCAGGGTTAAAAATTTCGAGTAAATATTCAGGACATTCATTTCCAATATAAGCTATGGATTTTAAACCATATTTATTTGGGGTCACTTTTATGAATTTAACTTTTGCTTGCTGGTAAATAGGTTCAAGCATCAACTCTTTTAAAACATCATCAGTTTCGATTAAATGGTTCCAGACAGTGCCAGCCCTTAATCTCCAATCAACCGCCTTCCTATCCTTATCATCCATGATGCAATATTCATCGTATTCCGGTGGGTCTTTACTTATCCCAGAAGGAATAGATATATCATAAATTTTCTTCTGCTCAATCAAATCAAAAAAATCTGTCTTGATTTGCAAATATTCATCTTTGATAAGTTTTTTGTTCATATTTGATTCAAGTAGATTATCAATTAACGTTAAAAGATGCTTACGGGTAAACGGAGTGCTATCACTTCTAATTGCTTCGATACCAGTAAATTTGAGCTTTTTCTTTTCGTCAAAGATCTTAACATCTTCGTTACTTTCAACCTTGCATATATATTTTTTTCGTCTCGTAACAATTGCTTGCGTTACACACTTTTCACGTTTTAAAAATAGAACATCGTCTCTTAAATTCCATTGTTTAGCATAGTCATCCATTATCTTTGCTAATACATCTTCCATTAAAACAGCATCTACTATCCTACAAAAATCTGTGAGTGTATATCGATTATAAATTACCCGATGATTTCCTTCCATAAAAATACCTTCATCGAAAGCTTTCTTTTTCTTTTCATTGGGTAACTCTGCCCACGAAGGACAGTATTTCAAACAACTTTTATGAAAGTCAAGTTTAGATGCCCTTACATCATCCACAACATCATTCACATCATATACATTTTTAGATATTATCTGATTACCTGAAAATGCAAGTACTTCTACTTCTTTACCTTTTTTATCCTTGTATGGTGCAAAGATGTCACTATATTTTACAAAAAAAGAATCAGTGTCACCATGTGAAAGTCTATGATAGCATTCCTGCCCATTCTCATTGATGTATGTGCCTTCCATTGATTTATCTAACTTAGGGAAATCACCAAAAGCATTTTTAAATCTTTCATCTACCCCAAATCCAGATTCAAAATATTCGCATAATTGTTTACAGGTATATTTAATTAGAAGCTGACCGTATGTTGTTACTGTTGCGCTGTTGTCGATATCGTAAAATTGGAAATAAGGATTGCCAAGTAAGCCATAAAGGGCATTGCCAAAAATCTTGAAAGCGTTCTGTCTCATGTCATAAACATTAGCTTCATTTAATCTACCAGCTTTTTCTACTGCCTTCATTTTATTTTTAAGTTCAACTCTACCATTAAAAATGATATTTGTGACTTTGGGGATTATTCCTTCTTTACCCTTCATGTAAAAAATTTCATAATCACCACTTGGCTTAAAGGGACTTCTGGAGAGATCTTTTTCAGTTACATTTGGTAGATAATTCCCTAATGCATCATAAAATTTACCATCCCTACGCACCACTTTGGTTTCAGGTGATATATTAGCACTCATTATAAATGACGGATACATTGAACGGAAATCATAAGAAACTAAATCGAGATAATAATCAGCGGTTGCGTAAACATATGCGCCGGGGAAAGATTCCCTTACATTTTCCCTCAATGGTGGCATTACAATGTTTTGCTTATGTAGGATGTTTAAGATAAAACCAACCAACATTTTCTTGGGTTCAAATATTGAATCAAATGATACTCTGGCTTCAGCACATGCGCTTACAACGGTTTCAAATAGCTTACACTTTTCTTCAATCTCTACCATTAACTCAACATCGCAAAAGTTATACCACACCCAATCATCCCAATAATTAATCCATGATTTATATCCGTCTGGTAGTGGTTCTTTTGTTTTTCCAACCTCTGCTTCGCCAATGGTATCAAGTTTGTAGTTGTCACGCTCATTGCGTGAGAAGTGCCTATACAAGCTCAGGTAATCAAGTAATTCAGTCCCGCCTATCTTTAATTGATTGTCACGTTTGCTTATATATGCGCTCTTATATCGTTCTGGGAGCCTACTCAGTAGTTTGAGATCAACTGATAACTTTGCTGAACGATTAATCAAGTAAAGCATGTCAAAGAAATGACAATTATGAGTTTTAATACCGTTTGCTATAAAGTAATGTGATGAAGTTGTAATATCATACATTTTACATTTATTTGTTTTATTAATTTTTTTTATTTTTATTATCACATAATCATCACCAACCATTTTTTTAATTTTATCACTTGGTGAGTTTTCATTTTTATTTGTTATAATTTTTTTTATTTTTTCTTTTTTTTTAGAATGAAATAAATTAAGGTTTTCATAAATGGCTTTATTTACATACGTTTTAGATAATAAAAGTCTCCTATTGTTATTAAAAGAAAATACACCATTCCATTGCAATAAATCCTGTAATATACTTCTATCCTTTTTTTTCTCACATGCTAGTGTAATTATATTATTGCTTATACAGCCATCTCCATCTATACATCCAGAAAAAAAACTAAAAAATTGATCATTCGAAAGAAGAGAAAATAATTCAACATTAATATGCTTATTCATTTTAGAACTATATATCAATGGTAATAATAGCCCAAAATGAGAAGTTCTATGTGAAAATTTCAATTGATATACACCATCTTTATTTTTATAAATATCATTTATGTTGTTAATTTTTCTGTTTCTGATAGATTTATTTAATACTTTAATTAATTTATTTATTATACCTTTATCAGTATTATACACACATGGTGCTTTATCATATGTATTCCAAGTGCCATCCGTATATAACATTCCTAATAAATAAAGATAATCATCAGATATTTTTTCATCTAAATCTAATTCAACTTTCCTATTTCCACCAAAAAGAAAACAACATTTTTTTTCAGTTTGAATTAAACTTTTTATATCATCAACCAAAAGACATTCTTTTAAATTTTTATATGACCAAAAATTAGATGCCCTTTTCCAAAAATCTTTTCCTCTTACTTCAGCAGGAATATCTTTTCTTTTTTTAAAAGTATCATTTTTTAATAATTTATCTCTTAAATCACATCGATTTATAACAATATCAAATTCATTATGTTGTAAAAAATATTCTAAATTATTTTTTAACAAATCTCTATATGTAAGAGTTTTATTTTTATTATTACCCATTTCCAACTTTAAAAAAACATCTTGATCTGTTAATCTTTTTTCAAAATCACAAACTCTTTCATCTTTTAACGAATCTTCCAACGTTTTAAAATATTTATATTTACCTTTATCTTTATGATAAATTGGAAAAATATGTTTACTTGAAGTGGTTAATTTTTTTCCATTACATAACTCTATTTCATAACCAGTTTTTTCACCCGTATATACATGATGCTCAACTTCACCAAATTTAAGTAACTTATCCTTTATTTTTATTTTTTTTATTGGTAATATTTTATCTTCTAACCAAATATTTTCATTTTCATAAATACAGTTATATGCTGTGAGTATATCTACGTTGTTCTCTGATATTGTTTTAAATAACATTATCAGTAGCTCTTTTTCAGTTTTACAATTTATGTACTCGCCGTTTTTTGCCCCAATTTTCTTTCTTGTTTCATCGCCTATATCTCGATTCAACCCAAAAGTATAATACTTTTTATATTTTGAAAAATATATGGTGACGCAGTTTACCGGATACTCTGCTTTTTCTGGTACAGGGAATCTACCAACCGCAGAAACCTCAATATCCAAATAACAAATGTTAATATCATTTATGTTAAAAGTAAGAGTTTCTTCTTCCTTATAAAACTCCTGTAGCCATCTTGTTCTGAAGTCAATATCACATTCGGATAATAAGTTATGTGGGCCTATATTACGATTTCTATAATCAAGCTCATCTCTAGAAGTGGTAACTACCTCATAAACTTCATTCCCGTATATATCTGACATCCCACATGGCATTGCACCATATTGACCCCGGACAGGCGTATAAAACCTATGTTTTATTCGTTTTACTTCTCTTCTACCATCTGCAAGCCATAAAAACATAAGTTCGTTAAACCTATCGTAATGAACGGCGGTGTACATTGGGTTTTCAGTTGTATCATTTTCCAACATACAATAAATATAAAATATTTAATAAAAAAAAGAGCATCAAAATTGATGCTCTTTTAGGATTGTGTAGATTAGAAGACTAATGTATTATTTTTCTTCCTTCTTAGGCACTTTCTTCTCTTCAGTAGCTTCTACCTTGGCTTCGGGTTCTTTCTTATCCTCAGCAGCTTCTACTTTAGCTTCCGGTTCCTTTTTATCTTCGACAGCTTCTACCTTGGCTTCAGCTTGCACGGGTTTGTAAATTACATTAAAAGCTTTCAAAACTGCTTCAATCATTGGAGCAGTGTCATCAGTTTTAATACTTTCAACAAAGCCGATAAATTTTTCAGCGTTCTCAGTTTTAGCAACAGGTGCAACCGCAGTGGGTTTAAGAACATCAACTTCGTTCTGCTTGTCAGCTAAATTCTGATTTCTCACCTTATCAACGCCTTTTCTTTTTTCTTTCATCGCTGATTCGGCTTCTTTATCAATCTTGCCTTTATCATTGGTATCGGATACCTGATGCTCAGTATTTGCGTTAACAAAATCTGATTGTTTTATGGCTACAGCTTGTTGAAACTTCTCTGGGGTATCTACACCAACGGCGGGAGTAGCCACAGGAGCTTTAGCTTCAGTAACTGGCTGTTTTTTTGCTTCAACTTTCTTATCAGTTGAAGATTCTTTTGCTTCCATTTTAGGGGTTTTTTGCTTTGTCATTTCTGCTCCTTTACAATTACATTCTTCAGTACTCTTACCTACACATTCTTCAAGCATTTTTTCTTCACCACATTCAAGTTTACACTCATGCTGAGGATCACAAGATTCGGTTTTAGGTTTTTCCACGCCCAATGCTTCATTTACTTCAGATTCTAATTTGGCAAGATTTGGTTCATCTTTTATTTTTTTGCCATTTTCCAAAATCTTTTCAACTTCTTCTTTGGCTTCCATCAAAACTTCTTCATTGACAGTCTTGGTTACCGCATTATAAGCCTGTTCGTCAACGACACCATCAGCAATCTTATCGGCTATCTTGGCACCTTCCATCAGTTTTTCCATGTTTAGTAAATCCATCATTAGATCCTCTTGAATTATTATTTATATTTAGTTTATACAAACTTGAAAAATTATAAACTTTTTATAAATAGAGAAAAATTATGATTGTACAACACAGCGAATATATCAGAAAATTGTCAGATCAAACGGGCAAAACATACAGAGAACTGGAAAGTATGTGGAAAATAGCGACATCAATGTTTCAAAAAATGCAAATGATGGAGCCAAGTAAATACATGCATCTACAAGAAAGGGATGCTGAATCCCAAGAAATAAAAAACATTTTTGAAAAAACTGTATTGAACCTTCCTGAAATCAACAAAGAATCAGAAGCTGACAAGGCTGAAGAAGAAAAAACTACCCAAGCAGAAGAAGATTTTGCTGGAGATATCGAGGAAGAAATAGCACCCGAAGCTGAACTTGCCCCGGAAACCGAAACACCTGAAAGTGATGAATTCACAGACGTAGCATTGGATGACGAAGGGGACGCAGTAGACGAAAAATTTCCTGACTTAGAAGAAGATTCTACCGATGAAAATCCCACCATTGAAGATAAGGAAGGCGAGGAAGACCAAAAATCCGAAACGGATGAATTGTTTAATGAAATAGAAAATGATGGTGATAGGACAATAAATAAAAGTAAATAAATTAAATAAATTAATTTATAAGTAATTCTTCCCTATACTTCATAAATTTTACATGATCATACGCCATTTCTTTGATAAATAAAGCATTTTCATACTTAATATATATGTTATTGCTATCGATGTATTTAATTCTAATTCCGTCTATCTCGGTTTTTGTTAAAATAACTTCAAGTAAATCAGAATCTATATGTAATGGCATATTATCTGGGAAAATAGCCATTTCAATTCTGGCAATTGCCGAATACCTACCTTCATAAGATACTGATATTTCCCCATTTTCCTTATCAGTTTTTTCGATAGTAGCAACAGAAATTTTTGCTGGCTTGTTAATCCTGTTTAACATTTGAAGGGGATATATAATATTTTCAGGATCAGCTATTAAATAATCTTCCCCGTGCTCTTCGGATAATTCAAATGACTCACCCTTCGAATCAATCATGTGTGCAAAATTGTAATCTTCCGTTTCAACCACTAACATTCCATATATATTACTACCTTCAAGTGAATAGAAATCAAATTTAATATCTGATACTTGTCCGGTTGCTGCCATCAAATTTAAAACATAAAACGGAATAAATACACTAAAATCATTCATGTACACTTGTTTTTCGTCTTGTTTTATAGCTAAATTTGTCATAAATCCATGATAATCAGATTGAAAATGCATCCTCCTATCACTAACAACAACATTAACACCATCAGTCTTATTTTCAATATTAAGTTGGTGTATTACATTATACATGGAAATTTGATCTAACGTAAAAGAAAATTCAAGTTTTCGTGATGGTGGTAAAAATTTTCTTCTGGGAAAATCAAGCTGTTGTATTTTTAATCTGATTTCCAGTTCTTCGTGCTCTTTATTATCATTATAGAAAGTACTGATTACCAATTCAGGAACATCTGCTCCCTGTTGTCCCTCATCAATCCAAAATGATATGATATCATCCTTAGAATTTTCTATAGCGTTATAAAAATCATATAAATTTACCGCAATGCTTTTAGGCAACACATCACCGTCTATTTTATCAACGGGATAAACTTCCGTCCATATAGCTAAGTTAGTACTGAAACGTATAACCTTAATTTTTTCTTCTTCACGTTCTTCTGTAAAACACTCTATGTATATATTTTGAGATTGGGCATCTTCTAGACTTTTTATGCCCTGCGCTAAAAAATTTACCTTTTGTCCTATATTACTAAAGGAACTCACGTCCATTATAATTGGCTGTTCTTCTACAATATCTTCTGTCATTATTAATCCTTACTAGTATATCCGATTGTTAACTCTGCGTTCTCTTTTTTCAAATGAACAATTTCATCGCTCTGTTTTTTAAGCTTCTTATTGAGATACCATACCCCAATAAATATTACAGTTGCAAAAATAAATGTTACTACAAAAAGTGTTGTATCCATCATTTACCACCCTTTTCATGATGTTTAAAATCCTCCAAATCTTCCCCGTTCTCACCCAACCCATCATTGGAAGTAGCTTCCGGGGTAGCTTCCGGGGTAGCTTCTTTCTCTTCGTATTCCTTATGATATCTTTTAAAATGTTCTTCACATACAAAAATCATTCTCTTATAATTTTTTACAATTTCAGATGACGTGTTTTCACATTCTTTTCCGTCTTCATCAGTAATTTCGCAATAACCATCATGTTTTAATTCACGCTCTTTTATAAGAGCCAACCAGCATTTATCGCAACAGTTATATACCCAACCATAACAGTTTCTAAGTTTTGATGGTTTACCACAGCTTTCACATGTAACTTCACTTTTTCTTTCGTATTCATCTATAATTTTACTCATTTCATCTGTTTCAGTACTCATGTAAAAACGAAGAGTACCAAATTTTTCTTTTACTTGAGATGCTGATGGGTGATAAGGTTCATATTTTTTACACTTAGATGGTATCTTCTTATGTATTAAGGGAGAAATCCATTCTAAAAATCCATTGATTTCTCTTAATAATTTTCTCCTTACCGATAATAAAAATGCTTTAACTTTTGATTCTGGAATCCTGTAACACCCATAAAATTGTCCAATGTGAAACGGGACTTTAAATACTTTAGTACATTTGGTACTATCTGGCGTAAAAGGATTAGTTTTATATTGAAAATCATGATCGCTTCTATCGCATCCACAAAAACAAGTTGTAGATTTGTCTTTTACTTCCATGATCAAAGGTTCCAATTTTTCAGATAACTCTCTGATTAATGGTTCCCACCCATCGCCGGGGAATCCCCAACACATACAGGTTTGGTTCATTGGCAAACCACGTTGTTTGTAAAGTAATGGGAAATCTTTTACTAGCTGTTCATCTAATTCTTGTTTCATAATATTTAAAATATAAATTTTTTCAAATGAAAAAGGACTTTTAAAGCCCTTTTAAAAAATATTTATATTTTATGTATTATTTTTCTTCTTTTTTCTCTTCGGGTTTTTCTTCGGGTTTTTCTTCGGTGCCTACTTCTGGAAATTCGTTCAATTCACCGCCTTCCTTTTCGGTGATTTCCATTTCAGCTTCCTTTTCTTCAGGTGTTGATATTTCATCTTCTTCAGGCATCATTGCTTTTTCAACTAAGTTATCAAATTCGCCTTCACCCTCACCACCTTCTGGTGGTGCTTCTTCTCCACCCATAGGTTCAAAGTCATCAAACATTTCATTATTCAATGTTTCATTAACTTCTTCTTGGCCTGAAAATGTAGGTAACTTCTGTTGTAGCCATGCATCAAATTGACCATCATCGAGGGATAACTTATCTTCAATCTGTTCTAAATGTTCTTCTCTCAAATCAATGTTATCAAGTTCTGGATAAACCTTCAAAAATTTATCAATTATATCATAGTTGCTATCACTCTTGATACCAACGGTTCCATTAAGAATTTCATCAGAAGTCATTATAACTCCAGAACCATCTTGCATTTTTTCAGCAATAGACGCAGATACTAATTTCTGCATTGTATCGAGAGATGAATTCAACCAATCAGATTTGTCTCTGAATGTTACAAAAGTGATATCATCTTCCATTCCAATACCATCTTCTGAGTTTACGTCTTCGGGTTTTCCACCCTCTCCCTCTTCACCAAAATCTCCACCAAAGTCACTTGAAAAACCACCCATCTCAGTTGAAGCACCAGCATCAATTGCGAAATCATCTTCCCCAAAATCACCTTCGCCTTTTCCTTCTGCTCCAGAACCTTCTACATCAGAACCTTCTACATCTCCGGCAGCATCGTCCTCGCCAACCTTGGCAAAAGGATCATCTTCTGGTTCCTCGTCATCTTCTTCCGGGCCTTGTTCAACAATAGCCATTAATTTTTCCATTTTTTGGGTATCAGAATCTCTTACAGCTTCCCAAATAGGTGAATGTGTACCTTTACTCATCGCAGCACTTGGTGCAGGTTCATCTGTTCTAACCCCGCCTTTACCATATAAAAAACCATCAGTATCTTCCTGTTGACCTTCCTGAGATTCTGCCACGGATTCATCAATTATCTTAATGATGTAAGCACCAAGATTTTCAAGATATTCTGGATCTTCCAATCCTATTTCAAGTAATTTATCTTCCGCACCATCTACCTGAACTTTTAGGGTAATTTTATTATTAGCATTGGGGTAAAGCAACTCAACAATTGCTGTTTTTTCTCCACGAGTTGCTTGAAATTTAGCATGTGTATTGTCCAAGGAAATAGGCATTAAATTTAATCTAAAAGCATTTGGTCTTCCATTTTCGATTTCTGCTTCAATTAAAATTCTTCTGGATAAATCTTTAGCACTTGTTCCATGTGGTCTCCATTCGGATTCAAATGTGATTCCTTTAGGATCTGGTTTGGCTAAATTATTATTTATATTTTTATATACCTGACTCAGATAGCTACCCTTTTCATCAGACTTTGGAGCAGCGTCCTTCAATCCTTTAATTAAAACTTTTTTATCCAATCTTTGAACATTTTTTGGACTGTTATCAATTTTTACTGATTTCAATGCTTCTAATATCACGCTTTTTTTCATATTTTTACCCATAAAAGAAAAACAAATTTCGTTATTATTTATTATAGTTTATAAATAATTATGGAATTTATTATTTATTCTACGATGTCTAACTTATTTGTGTATACTTCTGCTGAATTTTCCTGTGTACCCACAAAAACATGTATATCATCAGGAGTTGAATTGTCTTTTTCAACAACCCCACGGCATTTAATAGCCATTATACCCGAAGTGGGTATGGTTCTTAGTTCGACCTCAAAATCACAGCCAAAATACGACATGTAATCAAAAATTCTTGTAGGGAAAATTCTTAGAATATTTTCACCCTGACTTGTAACGGTGGTGAAATTATCATATATTTGGATATCTGATCCTTCAAAAATTCGTGAAAATTGCTGATTTTGAATTCCCTTCATATAAATTTTTATTTTATTATCAACTATTGATAAATTGAAATTCTCAATTTTATTCATCAATTGCACGTCTTTTACCAATAATTTATTGTCTTCTGAAGTTATATAAAACTTGGCAACGAGTTTTAACCTATCATCACTTGCAGCTTTTGGGACTATCCTATCCTTTGCTTCAGTGAACCACTTGGGGTGTGCTACGGGCATCCTATATGTACTACGTTTACCCTTAAACATAAACGAAAAGATTTTATTGCTTTTGGTAGATGTTTCCTGAGCATTTATAATTTCAGCATCCGGGTCATCGAGATAATTAATTGCGGTAACATAGTTAAGAAATTCCGGCAAACTAGTTATTCCTATTTCGTTATCTTGGAAAGAAACGTTATTTTCAGTCGTTGCGACATGAACCAACGTATTTTTACTCATTGCTGAAATGTAGACATTTCCGTTATTTTTAAAGAATAATCCGTGCCGTTTATCTGGTAAATCATTAAAAACCTTCAATAAGCATTTAATAGTATCCAAATATTTTCTTGAAAATTTTATAGCTGTGCTCATATTAATTCTACCTTCTCAGATAAATATAAAATATTTATTCAAAAAAGGTTTAATTAATGTCTATTTTTTTGAACTGTATATTGCTCCACTCGTACCAACGAATCACCAACCCCATACTTGTTACATGAATCTGATAAAACAACCCTGAAATTTTGTTTAGGTTCTATCGTATAATAACATTTACCGTCTTTTCTAACAAATACCTCAGTTACTTCCTCTTTAAAATACCTATATTTAACCTCTGTACTGGTACAGGCAAGTAGTAGCACTATTAACATTAATTTTATCATATTTTGTAATGTGAAAATAAAATCTATTATAACCCAAATTTTTGTTTTAATTCGAGATATTCTTTATATGCTGCTGGATTGGCACTTTTAAGATAATCAACATATTCTATACTATATACTTCCTTAAACTTTTTTTCATCCATTTCCATTGGTTTGGTGTTGGCAAGTTTTTCTTCACTTGAAGTTTCAAGATGTTCTACATCGCCTTTCATAGGTTCCGGGGGTATCATTTCAGCCATTTTTTTAGAACCCTTAGCCAAATCTATCATGGGGTGTTCGCCCCTTTCTGGATCAAGTTCCTGATGATATGAACCGGATTTATAACTTTCAGTCATAACATGATAATCACCAATATTCGTCATAATTTCAACCCCTTTATTGAAAGCGGAAATATCATCGTCTATTGGTGCATTTACATTATCGGTGCCTAACGTGTTGGAAATTTCTTTTCCCTCAGTCTGCTCCTGTATACCATCTGCTATATTTTTTGCGTCTTCAAATCCTGATAAATTCATAATTACTTCTTCCGTTATTTATTAAAGTTTATAATTATTAACTTATATTAAAATCGGTTATAGATGCTGGCAGGTTACCTTGCCACTTGGAAGTAAAATATGATTGATCGTGTAGAAATTTCTCATCTTCTTTATAACCATTAATATTTTCAAACTGAGCAGACACCGTTTTTATTTGTGCTACATATAATCTTTTTTTATGGCACTCCATGGATATATCAGCCATATAGTGAAAAAATCCACTTTCCACATTCTCAGCCATTTCTGAAAAATCTATACCCATGAAAAAATTCCCACGAACTGCGATAAATGGACTATGAACTATGAGAATACGCATCCTGTCATCTTGTTTGAAATTATGTCCAACTATGAAATCCCAACTGGTATTTTCCATATTTGCTTGAACATAACATCCTCTGAGGGTTTGTTGCTCTTGAGCACTTTCAATTTGATACCATTTACCGGATGCTCTGACATTCTGGAAACCATATGCACCTGCAACAGCGGTTGTTGGTTTTAACTCATCAAGGCGGGACAATAAATTTCTATCCATTATCATAGATGTATCATTATTAATAATTATCCATTTGGGTGCCTTATTTGGATCTTCTCCCCTAGCCGTTTTGATTTTTTCTTGAACCGTTATCAGATGCTCAAAGGCATTTTTCTTACATACTTTGTCAAACGCAGGAATACCCATCAATATCCGGGGGCAAAAATCAGCACCGTCTTTATATACCTCACTACGCTCATGATTCAATACAACGTGGATAGCACGATCAGATATTGGCTTCCCCAAGAAGGAATGTGCTCTGGTTGGATATTTACTCTGTTTAGATTTACGTATACCCAATTCGCTTTTAACTTTGTTGGTCTCTTTTCGCTTTTTGCTTAATTTACCCTTCATTGCCTTTGTTTTTTTCTTTTCATCGGAATCAGCAGATGACATTGCATCATCCATTGCATTTTCAATGATATTATCATCTAAAAATAAATTTTCAGTGTGGCCTTCGGTGAGAACCTGCTTTCTTATTGTTTCGTTATCTGCCATAGTATTCCTATCTGTTTAAAACAAATATATTTTTTTTAATTGAATAAAAATTTATAAACTATAAAAAACCAACTAAACAGGAATATCATGGATAATCTGCCATAGTATTCCTATCTGTTTAAAACAAATATATTTTTTTTAATTGAATAAAAATTTATAAACTATAAAAAACCAACTAAACAGGAATATCATGGATAAAATAGAGAAATTTGAAAAATTTTTGGAATCCTTTAAAGGCAAAGGTCAAGATACATTAATTGAATCCATGAGAAAAGGGTTTCGGGCGTGTTTTGAAAATGCGCTACAAGGTAATGGAAATGCTATAGATGGTATCATTAAAGGGTATGTAGACGCAATGTTCTGGACTGAAGAAGAAAACGAAATAGGTAGTGATACAACCATAGCTGATTTGGCCCCAGAAACAATTACTTCACTGGTAAATGATATTAAAAAATTCTTCAATGTAACACATGAATTACTTAATAAAACACCCGATGATTATAGTTATGAGCAAGCAGGTCATGATTTTTGGTTGACCAGAAACGGACATGGTGCAGGATTTTGGGATCGTGGATTAGGAGATTTGGGTGATAAACTAACCGAAGTGTCCAAACAATTTGGTGAATCATATTTTTATAAAGGTGATGACGGTAAATTGTACGTTGGTTAATTAAAATTCCCAAGGGGATATTGTAGTCTTAGGCTTATTTTTGTTTTGTTCATAAAGAAGTTTGATACGTTCCCTTTTCATAGCTTTCCTATCACCATATAACATTTTAATTTTTATTTCACCACCACCCGGATGTTCAACATATCGTTCCAGTACTTCTGGTTTTATATATCCTTCCTCGTCCATCTCACAAGCGTCACTATACATAGCAAAATTATTAACATCTTTAATAACTCTAGGATTTCCATCCTTATCCAGCTTGTGTTCTTCAGAAGGTTTAATAGTATTCCAATTGAACCAATTAAATCCCAATTTTATACTGAATAACATCTCATCATATCCGGCATCATCATTATCCCAAACAAGAACTCCGTTATGAGCATTTTTCAATAGTTCGGGATGTTGTTCTAAAAACTTTTTTAAATGTTGTGTGCCACCAAACCCACCAGCATTTCTCAGGAATGTAGAATCAATAGCACCCTCTGTTAAAAAGAACCGTTTATTTGTATCAATAAAATCAATGTTATATAATTCCCTATCAACGTCTTGTAAATTTTTGTATTTTAAAAAAGCTTTTTTATCCAAAGCTCTCGCATCAAATTGTTTCCATTTCCCCCCTAAATGATAATAAGGTATTATCAATCGATTACCATACTCATTCCCCGATGGGTAACCTTTTTCGGTGTACCTTAGTTTACCATTGGTATCACGATCAAAAAATTTTTCATCTTTTAAACAAACAAACCATTTGGAGTACGTACCTTCCCGTATCTTCCTAGTTTTACAATACTCTAGAGCAACTTGAGCTGTGGGGTTTTTATCATAAATCGAAACAAGTTCACCTTCTTTAAATTTATATATGTTGTTCGCCTTATATGATTTGTGTTCGGTCTCCGGTACTTCTTGCTTCTTTGCTTTTTCTTTGGGATCGTTTCTGAAACCATTAAATATTACTTTTTTATAAAGTAGTATGTGATAATCTTTCAGGAAATTTAAAAATCCCATCGTACCACACTCATTATGACAATGATATATCCAACCGTCATGGTTATGGACTACATAGCCCCTTTTCATTAATGGATTTTTCTTTGAATCCCCGCATATCGGGCATCTAAATCTATAACCTTCATGAATTTTTTCAATCTTCTGCGTACCCAATGCTTCATAAACAGCATCATGTAATACGTGCTCAGGTATTAAATCAAAATCAAATTCACTCATTTAGATTTTATTTTTTCATGTTCTTCGGTTAGTGTTTCTTTTAAAACTCGTAATTGTTCTTCTGTATGCTTTAAATATAAAAAACTTTTCATAAAATCGCTGACATTTTTATCATGATTTTTCAAATAACTATTTTTATAAAATTCTTTCCCATATCTATTGATTTTATTCATAGCTTCAGCTTCCAAGAACTTATATGCTAAATTTTCATATTTAACAAATTCCGGCTCAATTATGCTCAGTTTTAATTCAATTAATTTTAATAAATCTTTTTTATTCATAAAATAAAAAAGGGAGACTTAATCCCCCTTCCTTATTTAGTTTATATCCGATGATTAAAACGGTAAATCATCTTCCGGTGCTGGTGGCATTGCTGAGTCTCCAACAGCAGGTGTTTCAGTAGCCACAGCGTCCTGTACACCCTTCCCCTCAGTAGATGTATCAGGTGCAAAATACTTCCCAGAATCACCCGCAGTGACGTTAGATTTGCTCTCAGGAACGTGCATGGAAATTGATGTTGATCCACTTGGAACGTTTACCTGCATGGCCAAAAGTTTTTCGTTAAACTCCTGATATTTCTGTACAAGTTCTTCTGCACTTGGAACGTCTTTAATGAATTCATCCAACGGATAAGTACGTTCCAAAAGGGACAAAACTTCTTCGCTCGTAGTACCAATGGGTGACAACCCATCTTCATCCCAATCAGACTGATCATAATTGGCAAGACCGGATTCCGCATCTGGTGTTACGATAACATCAAAGTTTCTACCCTGTGTAGGATGATAAGGGACAAACAGTTCTTTCTTCTTCGCTTTTCTTAAAGAAGGCTGTGCTGCTTCCTCTTTGGTTTCTTCTTTTAATGGTGACATCAAACGGCCATTCATTTTCTTGGTATGCTCCCAAAGCTTAACTTCTTTATTAAAAGTAGGAGTTGTAAGATCCTCAAGTACCAAGATGTTACCGATAAAGGACAACCTGTTTTGTCTACTGGTCATCTTATCCATTTCGGCTTTATCACCACGTTTTTTTGCAGCGTTGTAAATGGCCCAATTATGTTTACATATTGGACAATCTTCATTTAAACCTAAAGTTTTTCTGCACTTGGTGTACAAAAACAAATTATGATCAGGTTCCTTGATATAGTGCATGTATTGGCCAATTGCCCAAGGTAACGTTTTATCTTGGAGCCAACCCTTTTGCGGAAGCATTCTTATTCTTGCTTCGTATAACCTTTTTTCATTTTTGATTGTGGGTTTCCAGAAGCGGGGATCTTTGGAACTTTTCTTACCTTCCTTTTGCTCTGGTTCCTTATTAATTTCTCTTTCTTGTTCTGGTGTTATCTCGGTTAACCCAAGTTCCTTTTCCAGATCTGCTAAACTATTTTTGTTCATTTTTTCCTCCAGTTGTTAATTAACAAATTTAGTGAACTAATGCATTCTTCTAAAAGAATCATAATAAAATATAAATCATTTTTTTATTAAATGTCTATTTATTTTAATTATTTTTCAATTATTTTTTTGGGGATGTTACAGAAACATCGAGGTCATCATCGGAGTCATTTTTCTTAACATCGAGTAATTTTTTTTCTTGTGATTTTTCAAAGCGTAGTATGTCCCGGTAACTTTTAATACGTTTCTCAACGTCTATTTCCGTTTCGTATTTAGGGTTGTCGTGAAATGATTTCATTTGTTCAATTACACTATTTTTAATTGTTTCGTCCGTACTGTTAGCTAAACGTTTTGTGGCATTTTCGATAATGTTGATATCAATAAATTTCTCATCTTTATTGTCACATATTTTTGGGGAATCGGTTAAATCTTCTGCTTCAGTACTGTTATCAATATCAGGATTATATTCTGCTGCCCCTTGTTCCAATGTTTTTTTCATCACATCATCCAGCTCCCCAACGTTTTGATCCAGAATCAAGCATTCGGTAGAATACTCCGGTGCTTCAGTTACATGTTTACCAATCAATGGATTAATATCTTGGTGGTTTTTAACCCAACCTTTAAAATACAAACTTTTATTTTCTATTTTATTTATGGAACCACCTGTATCTCTTACGATAGGCGGTAAAGCTTTTTCTATAGCTTCTTTTTCTTTTTTAACAAAGTCCCTAACCTTGTGAAGATCTTCCCTTTTTCGTTTAATCTTCCTCTTGTTCATCTTCTTCAACTTGGTCATTAAAATTGACCTTTAAATTAAACTCCGACTTCATCTCTACCGTTACAATTTCTCTATTGCTCCCACTCAAAACATTATCAACTAACCACTTCATATCGAAATAATCCTGCAATGACAATAAGATGTGAAACATCTTAACATCTTTATCAAAATTTTTATCATATACATCTTTTAGTACGTGGTTAAATTTTTCAGCTATCTTTTTAAATTTATGTTCGGGAATGTTTAAAGTGGTTTGAATATCGCCATCAAATCTTTTTGTAATAAGACCTTTATTAATATCGTGAATAAAATTGTTTTTATAAGCCATTATATATTATTTTTTCGTCTATCAGAAAAACTGGTTTTAACTTCGTTAGCATTTGCTACACTCATTAATATATATTCTTTTTTTGGTAAATTTTCGCCCTTATTCAATTTTTCTTTCAATCCAGCTTCTATTCCACTAATCCTACTGTGTTCTTTTTCCACGTCCTGTTGTGTTTTTCCAACGGTTGCTGGTTTCACAGTATCTGAATTTTTTATCTCGGAAAAATTAGTTATTTCGATGTTTTGATTTATTTGCGTCTCTCTGTAGGAATTAACCAATTCATTACCCGCTGAACGTACCCTCATATATTCATATTTACATTCAGATAAAAATACGTTCATCTTTGGCCCAAATCTGTTTTTAATAATCGTATGCAAAAACATTCCATATTTCTGAAGCCAAGGATCTTGTGTAATGGTGACCATTAAGTCTGCGGTGTCATTTACACCGGAACTCTGTGCAGTATTCTTCATGCTACCCTGAGTGGTATCATAACCTTCTTTATTAACCTGTGACGCTGTAAGGGCTGCTATTTCAAGTTCTCTTGCCACATCCCTTACTTGTTCAGAAGTTTCCAATCCTAACGTATATAAGCTTTGTGATTTTCCAAACGCTGAACCTTTATTAGCTTTCATCTTTTGTAAATAATCAATAACTAATAAATCAATATTATATCCCGTGGCTACCTTTATTTCATTTATTAAATTTTTTAAATCCATGGGGGTGGTTGTAGTGGGTAATTCCCTGACAAGTAAGTTACCACATTTGGCTGAATGTTCTTCTTTATTTTTTCTTAATAATCCTTCGATATCACCTTCAGCTTCTTTCCTTATTTTGTACAACGGGATATCAGTTATATTGGCAGCTATTCTTTCCCAAATATGTTCTTTTCCCAATTCCAGTGTTACATACAATACATTATATCCGCACTGATAAGCATAAGCAGCTTCATTACATAGTAAAATTGTTTTACCAACATTAGGCATTCCCTGAAACACTGATATAGCTGAACGATACCACCCACCACTTTTCTTATCACCGCTAGTCCATGCCCTGACATCACTCAATGATGATGGAATTGCTTTATGGGTTTCATTTAATAATTTGAGTGCTAGTGCTACATCATCAACCAGATCTAAACCAATATCCATGTATAAGGAAAAATTTACAGCTTCCTCTAAATCTTTAACCATAGAAGCAATATCTTTAAAATCCCTTCTATGAATGGCTTCCGCAGCGTTTATTAAAACGCTCTCTGTTTTCCTTTCCTTAAAAAAACTTTCAATCGTATCAATGGCCACCTGTTTATCAACAGCTTCTGGTTTAAAGGCCATTATCTTAAGTAATTTATTTCGCTCTGCCGAAGCATCCGGTAACGCTACTACTAAATCTTGAGCTTGTGGAATACGACTATATTTTTTGTAACCGCTTAAGGCTAGTTTAATTAATGATTGTATTAGTGGGTCTTGGAATAACGTTGGCTCTAAATGAGGTAAAATTTTATTCTGAACTGTAAAATCATCAAAAATTCTACGTAAAATTAATTCTTCTCTAGTTATGTTTTGAAAGTTGCTTGACATGAAAAAATATTCTCCTTAGCTAAATATAATATATTAATTAAAAAAGCAGTGTTAAAAAAACACTGCTTTTTCGTTTTGCCAAAGGAGAATATTATGGCATAAAGTTTAAACCTCCGATGCTGTCTCTTCTTCTTTCTCTTCAACAGTAACATTTTCTATGGTGTCATCGTTTTTTTCGGTTAGATTGCTATCATCAATATCCAAATCTTCTTCATAGTCAAAATCAACAGGTTTTAATAGTTTAAAATTCTTACCTACCCATTCATTGATAGGATCAAAAAGAAAACCAATTCCTTCTTTAGAATGAAGAGTTTTCTTATTACACACAATCCACTCTGATTCATCCTTATCAGGGTGTTTCAATACATACTTATCACCCGCACCCAATTTTGGTACGGTAATCTTTGGATATTTCTTTTCTACCTCTTCAACCTTTTTACATGTATCAATCAAACCAGCTTCATCAGCAAACGTATGCAAACCATACCATTTATTAAGACCCTTACTGAAGTCAAGATAAATATTTGCTTCTTTGGCTAAACGGCAAGTTCTACTTTTATAAATCTTTATTCTAAAAATAGTACCCGTATGTTTCTCTGATTCAATGGCCTTTAAATTAGTAAGCAAGAAGATGTTACTGGCAGCATACAAACCAGCATGTCCACCAGCAACTTTCTTCTTCTCACCATACCCCCCGATATTTTCATAAAGCCAATTGGTAACACAAAACGGTATATCCAAGTCACCAATACGTTGAGTAAAATTGTTATACATGGCCCGAAGCTTCTGCTGCTTGGTCATGTCTTTTACACCCTTACCACTCGTAACATCTGCCCTACTTTTCTCAGTATCCAATTGTCCCTGAGAATCAAGTACGAACATGCATTTATGCACGTTGTCTTTACCTGCTTCACGGGCAGCTTCTATTTGAAGTACAATTTTATTAACTCTTTCTGTGACCTTTTCAACAACGCTCTCTTTTATGATGGTTACCCTGTCAGCATCGATACCAAACCCTTCAAAATCTTCATGTGTTACAGCGTTTTCACTATCAATCCAGTAAATATGATAACCCAAATCGTACATAGGCTTACAAAAGCAATACATAAAAAACAATGTTTTACCAGCCGATTGTTTCCCTGCAAGCATGTGTATACGGTTATCTTGAAATCCAACCGTCATATCCCCTGAAAACATAGCGTTTAAAACGTATGATCCAGTATCAATATAACTTTTGGTTATTATTTTTTTATGAGAATCTGCTAACACGTTCCCGGTTTTTATTTTCTTGAAAAAATCAACTGGTTTCTTTGGGGTGTCTTTATTTTCAGCTTTTTTTCTTGGCATTTATATTCTCCTATTACAATCTAAGCAGATAATCTGCAAAAATACATAACTAAAATTTAAATTATTTTAAAAAAAAGGGGGTATTATTTTTCAATTGAATTTTATTTTAATAAATTTATACCGCCCCTGAGATTTACTAATGCCTTATCGGACTTAAACATCAAAGGACTTACAAATACGGGGACTTTCATGTGCTTGACAACAAAATAAGGTAACTTCTGATTTAACAACTTGATAGGTTTACTGTTAAGTAAAACATAAGGTGTTGCTTCCTCGCCCTTATTTACATCCTTTACCACACCATTTACAAATAAATCAACTGCTAATTTTCCACCAATAATCTCAGAAGCCTGTAATCTAATTTCAGATGGATTTGAAGCCATTTCAATAACAAAATCAGCATCCATTACTGCTTCTGTAAAACCAGCCAACATTTCTTTTGAAGGATTTTTTATAAAAGTTAAATAATCTTTCAAATTAGCATATCCCGTAAGAAATTTCTGTTTGCCCCGGAATAACAACAATGTAGTTACATATCTTTTTATCAAAGGCTCGATCATTCTCCCATTATCCATCTTCATATAATAAATAAATTTATGAATTCCTTTTAAATCGCCCTCCGAAACAAAATTTTTAAAAGTTATTATCTTACCTTCATCATTTTTAATTGAATTATTCTTGTATTTTGAAATATTGCTCCCGATAGCTATATTTTTAAACTTCAAAAACGTATCATTACCAAAATATGATAATTTTTCAATAAAATCACCTATATTATTTCCATTGTAGTAAAATGAAACGGTATCATCCAGTATATATGTAGTCACGTTATCATTATCTAATCTGGTAACTATTTCTGATTTATTGGAACCTACTGGTGTATATTGGGCTGAAAAATTAACCCGTATATTTTTCTTAAGTGCTCCATTACTACCAGCATAATCCAACAATTGTATAACTGAATTATAATTTGTTGTTCTATTTGGGGTAAAAACCAATTTTAAATTATCGGAAATTTTATATATCAGCATATTTATGAATCAAAATTTTTTACAGCCTTTAAGGTAATTCCCAACTCTCGGACGCTACCACTAGGCATTCTAATTGACAATACCACATTTACCTTATCAGTTTCTAAAAAAATATAAGAAGTATTTACTAAAATAGTTGCCCTTGGCTCGTAAGTATCAACGGCTGTTACTATTCTGTTCATTAACTCATCCTTAAAAACATCTTCATCATATACGGGAGTGAACAGCAACTCTTCAACAGTTGAACCAAAATCAGAAAATAGTCGTTCACCTTTATTTGTTAAAATTATGGTATATACGTTCTGTAATATACTGTTTTCATCGAAAACTTCTATAAAATTACTATAAGATAAATCCTTGTTATATAATGGAAAGTTAAAACCTGAAACACCGACTGTTTTAACCTTGTCGTTAATAACTGCCTTGTCGTAAGGTTTCTCCCCCTTTTTAAATTTTTCATCGGTATAGAATACTTCAAAAAATGCTGAATCAGTATCGTTCTCACCCAATGTGACTATCTTTGTTTCCACCACGACATTACCAGTAATAGCATCAGGTGGTATAACTACCGTGAGTTCAGTTGAGGTTCCCTTCAATATTTTTGCAATTATAGTACCAACAGTACCATTAAAAGTTACCACATTTTTATTATATGGTACGGAAAATGCTCCCGTATCTGCTGTTATTACAACAGTGTCGCCTATTTTTCCAGAAGCTGGATTTAAAGAAATCGTTAATGCCATTAATAAAACTATATATTTTTCCCATAGTTTATATTAACGGGGAATATTTAAATTTGGGAAAATCATACCAATCAAGCGTATTGTCTCACATAAAATAATTACAACATTTATAAATATTACCCATTTAGTCATTTATAAGAGTTCCATATTTTTTGGATTGTGACCTATACCGTTCGCTTGCTTGGTTGGCAATATTTAACCAAGATCCTGTTTTTATTAATTGAACTATCGTGTCCAATAATTTTTCATATGGTGCTTCAAGGATGGCATTCCCAATATAATTGGTTGCGGTTTTCTCACTTAAAACACATCGTCCATTAATAACAGGATAATAAAGTCTAGGCTGTTCTTGTCTAGAATCTGGTTTTCCATGTACATTCAGTATAATTTTACTTCGTTGGATATATGTATCAAGTTCCTTGTCCCAAACACCATATAAATCAAAAATTTTCATTTTTGAACCAGCTATGTGGTGCAAATTTATCAAAAGTTTTGCCCTTCGTTCATGTAAATAACCATAAAATAATACATCAATGTCACATTTATATTCCTCTATGGGCGGTATTCTCCTTAAGGAATGTGTATATACCAAAGGTTTAAATTTAGCATTTAACTTATAATGTTTCCTCATCCAATGTACATTACCTTCATCATAATCCCATATCTCGTCAGCAGCATATAAATTATTATAACATTTTTTATTAACCCAAGATGAACCAACAAATAATTGCTCAAGTTGGTAAACAATTAATTTGTATCCCGGATACTGTTCCCTGAGAAAAGCTAACGATGGTAAAACATTATAACCCAAAATAATTACAGTATGTTCATATTTTGGATTATCACCATATAGTTCTTTTAAAGTTTCCTCTATATGAACAAAAACGTCATTGAATTTATATACTATCAAATTTTATCACTTTGTGTTTGTAATCAGGAAACTCTTTCCTTAATTCATCTATGTAATCCAGTGCCTGTTCTTCATCTGGGAAACAAATTGCTTCACCTGATTCTACTGCAACTTCTGTATCCTCTGGTTCTTTCGGATTATGGGAAATTACATACCACATAATGTACATCCTTTAGTTCAAAGTTCTATCGCTCTATAATCATAAATAGGAACTGATTTTTCCCTGTCAGATATCCAATCTTCAGCAGCCTTTTCATTTGGGAAGACGGTTGTATTTTCAAAAGCTTCGCATTCACCGTCATAATCAGTTACAAATGATGTATCTTCAGGGCGTTCTGGATTATGACAAATTACAAACCAAGGCATTACTTCCCCCTTAAAGTTTCAAAAAAACCATTTCTCTCTTCTTCTTTTAATTTATTATGGGCAGCTCTCTGTTTCCAATCAGCGTATTCCATATCTTTGTTCATCGGATGATATAGTTTTATTTCATCCACATAAGCCATTAACAAACCCTTTAAATCACAATCCCTTACATAATGTCCATCATCAGAGCCATATATGTTATGAGCACTATATCCCTTTAAATGGTTCCATACATTCAATGGTGTCATTAATACTCCCCCGGCAACTCCATCATTATGAGGGGTTGACCACAGAGTAAAATCACCAACCTTTAGGTTAAAATGTCCGGGCATTGTTTTAACTAAATGAACGTTGTGGCCTGTTTGATTGGCACACAAAGCACCTAATGGTCGGGTGTCTGGATTATATTGCCTATACTCATGAAAAACTCTTATAAAATTTAACAACCACATGGAATCAATGGTTACCATGTCAGAATCCATGCTGACTACATAATCAATTTCACATGATGCATTAGAAACCATTTCATTAATTATTTTTGGCTTTCCTTCATTTTTATTAAGATTCCAAACACCAATATGTGCAAATTTTTTCCCATTGTTTTCACGCATGTAGTCAACAAGAAAATTATTTTTAAAATCCTTTGAAGCACCGTTTATACCGATATAAAGGTACACGGATAATTTATTGAAGTTAGTTCTTAAAAGAGAAAGAAGACATTTTTTGGCTAAGTCTTCCCTAAAATAAACAGGGATAAAAATACCAACTCTATTTTTAACTCTCTCATACATCACTATCGTTTAACGCTTTTTCGTTTAACGCTCTTTTATTTCTTTGTAATATCTCTTGGAGAGCGTCCCTATTGTAATACATATCAGCATAGGGGTTTTCATTTAATTGTAAATCGTCCTCATCTTGCAGCATTGCTTTGTTTACGACATTTCCAAAATTTTCTATTACGTAATCCAAATATTGCAACGATGTATCAATGAAATCGGTCTCATCAACTCGAATATTATTCATGTTGATCATACCTTCCTTAAAAATTTTTGTACCTATTTCTTTAGGTTTTTCATCTTTTAAAGTGAAGATATCAAAACAATTACCCATATCATTTGGCATGAAACCTAAAAACTCAAGGTTGGGTGTTTCACGTAATGCATTCATTATATTGTTATCGATGTTTAAAACACTACCATCTACAATTTTAAGTTCATTGTCTAATTCCAGTACCATGCTCAAGAAGGGCCAAAAGAATAAGGCAGTGTCCTTGTAAACTATCACATAAATTACTTCGGTAATTATTTTATAATTATCATATCTGGAAAAAAAGAAAGTATAAAATCCTTCTTTGTTTTCCTGTGAAGTCAATTCCTTGAATTCACCTATAAATTCATCAATAGAATCTTTTAATGAATTATTCCAGATACATATGATTTCATGATCACGCATTATAAAATTTTTCTAAAATATTCAAACGTCCTCTGAACCATCTCATTAGTTTTATTTTTCTCATGATCAAACATTTTGATATAGCTCTTCATTGATTTTAGAACTTCTTCCGGGAATTCTTTAAATTCTGTTGTATGTTCGTTATCATTACACTCAAACTCCAGCGTCTTGGGATTGATTTTAACCTCAAACTTTTTAACTTCCTCTGAAGTGATTTCAATTTGGTTGAAAAAATTATCAATCGAAAATCTCAGAGCAATTGTACAGGGCAATCTTCTGGCATACATGCTCAAAAAATACCTATCCTTTAACGTCAACTTTTTCATAAATTTACCTCGTTATCAAAAATTACTGAACTAAATAATACTGCACTCAAAATCATACCAACCGTAATGAAACCGAAAACCACACACAACGTGCTAAAATACAAAGGAAGAAGCACAAACCATAATGGTAATTCAAATAAAAAATTTCTAATTAATAACAAAGCGATTGTTGCTGGTATGGTGAATTTTGATTCCCACACGTAGTAATCAAGCATTTTCTTCATATTTAAGTTATAAAATATTTTTAATTGAATGTCTATATTTCATCTTCCTCAAATATAAATTCTTTTTCAAGTTTTTGTAATTTTTCAAATAATTCTTTTTGTTCGTATGTCAATTGTTCGGGAATAATTAAATTTAGGATTGCATATAAATGACCTTCAGCTAAACCTTTATCCTTTACCCTTAATTGAGTGGCGGGTTGAGTACCAGCAGGAATTTTAATATCCACCTTATCAAATAAACAAGGAACTCTTATTTTAGCACCTAAAACTAAATCAGTAATACTGACATCAATTTTTATATATAAATCATCACCTCTCCTACTGAATTTTTCATGTGGTATTTCATTTATGGATATCTCAATATCACCGCATCGGCCACCATTTGTACCAGCATCACCCTGTCCCGGAATGTTAATGGTATTGTTTTTACTTATATTTTTAGGAACTTTTACTTTTATGGAAGTTGTTTCCTTTTTCCTTCCTGAACCCTGACAATTCAAACATGGCTTGTCAATTTCCACGCAGCTACCATAACATTTACCACACGTTTCAACTACTATACTTCTCCCGGCCAATATTGAAATAATTTTTATTTTTTGTACAAGCCCACGTCCTCCACAGGAAGAACATGACCTATGTTTTTTAGCCCCCGTTCCATCACAGACATTACAAGCGTTCCACTTTTTAAGTTTAATGGTTTTATTACATCCGGTTGCTATTTCTTCTAATTTCAAATCGAGAGTAACCTTTAAATTATTTCCCTTGGGTGGTTCCGGTTTAGGTGGTTTTTTAAAACTAGTTGCAGTTGATGTCCCAAATGCTTCTTCCCATCTGGAATAATCAAAAGAAAAATTCATTTTAGCATCGTAATGCTTTCTCTTTTTTACATCTGAAAGAGTTTCGTATGCTTCAGCAATTACCTTGAACCTTTCTTCAGCTTTTATATTATTTGGATTTTTATCTGGGTGATATTTTCTAGATAAATTTTTAAACGTTTTTTTAATTTCTTCCTGAGATGCGGTTTTCTTCAATCCCAAAATTTCATAATAATCTATCATATATCAAAGATATTTTATTTTGGTGGGGAAGTTGTATTTGTGATTTTATTTAAAAACTTTTTAAATCCATTAAAATACTCATATTCACCAGAAATCGAAACACCTACAAAATATA
>Ga0307377_10001581_pt1 | contig 28389 bp, 34 predicted proteins | sample TR3MG_FD_202535 | JGI IMG/M metagenome (GOLD analysis project Ga0307377, IMG submission 202535) | Soil microbial communities from Risofladan, Vaasa, Finland - TR-3 | ecosystem: Environmental > Terrestrial > Soil > Coastal area > Acid sulfate soil | place: Finland: Risofladan, Vaasa | collected... | reverse complement strand
GCCCATATTGTGCTGGCCAAATAGTAACATTAAAAAACATGCGAGAGATAGCGGAAAAGAAAGGGGGTAGGTGTTTATCAGATAAATATATAAATGATAGGACTAAACTAAGGTGGGAATGTTCAGAAGGACATGTTTGGGAAGCGGTTCCTAGTAATATACAAGGAGGATGTTGGTGTCCTTATTGTTGTGGGCATATTAAAAAGACAATACAAGACATGCAAGAATTAGCAAAAAAGAATGATGGCAAATGTCTATCTAAAATATACATTAATAATAACACAAAATTAACATGGCAATGTAAATATGGGCACTGTTGGGAATCTACTCCTGGGAATATTAAACAGGGGAAGTGGTGTCCTTATTGTCTGTATAAAAAAGAACTAAAATTTAGAGAGGTTATGGAAGAATATTTTAATGCTAAATTTCCTAAAAAATATCCTAAATGGTTAATAAATGAAGCAGGCAATAAACTAGAGTTAGATGGTTATAGTAAAGATTTAAAAATTGCCTTTGAATATCAAGGTGGGCAGCATTTTGATGAAAAACATTATTTTAATAAAAAAGGAAATTTTGATAAAATCAAAATTCATGATCAAATAAAAAAAGAATTATGTGAAAAATATAATGTAATTCTTTTGTGTCCTACAGAGGAATTGAATGAAAATGAATATGAAGAGTTTATAAGAGAGAGTTTGAATGGAGGTAGAAATGAGTCAAAAAAATAATGCGATTCTTGGGTTTTGTTCAGGTCATGATTCTTCAGCTTTTGTAGTAGAGATAGATAGTGGTGAGGTAGTTTTTGCTGTAGAAGAGGAAAGATTAAATAGGATTAAAAAATATTTAGGTAAACCCCTATTATCTATTGCTGAATGTGAAAAGAGATATGGGGATAATTGGAATGCTATTACACATAGCTCTTCTTATCATCATAATCAAATTCTAGATATCAGAAGTTCCATTAACAATAGACCTGTTGTTCTGGTTGATCATCATTTTTCACATGCTATTAGTGCTTATTATCATTCAGGATTTAATAAATGTTTGGCTTTTACTTCAGATGGGGCTGGACCTAGAATTAGTAGAGATAAATTTTCTCCTAATGGAAATACTGATGAATTTTCAGGGGTTTATCTCTGTGAAAATGGGAATATAGAACAAGTAGCTAGTACTAATTTAAATACACCTAACTTTATCAGTATGGGAATGTTTTATCTGTTTTTGACATATCATTTAGGATTTACTACAAATAGGCATGAGGGAAAAGTTACAGGGTTAGCTGCTCATGGTGATCCTGATATATTTTATGATGAATTTAATTTTATGAAAGTTAATGATGATGGCACAATTACTTACAAAGAAAATATTTCTTATGATGATAATATGTCTTCTGTTGTCATTCATGATGTTTTTGATAGAATTACAGAACAGTATAATGTTGAGACTATGAATTCTGATGGTGTGAAAACTATATATGATTTTGATTTAAGAGCAGATGTTGCTGCTGGTGCCCAAGCTGTTTTTGATGATATTAACAGACAATGGGTGGAAGTTATGGTCCAAAAATATGGTATAAATAATATAGTTTTGGCAGGGGGCTGTTTTGCTAATGTCAAAACTAATCAGAGAATCAACGAATCAGAATATGTGAATGAAATTTTTGTGCAACCTGCCATGACTGATGCAGGTACAGCTTTGGGTTCAGCCCTGTGGCAAGCTAAGGAAATTTGTGGCTTCTGGGAGCCTATATCTTTACAAAATGTTTTATATGGCCCTGAATGGACAGAAGAAGAAGTTATTGCTGAAGTAGAAAAAAATGATGATTTACAATATGAAAAAGTAGAAAATATAGAAAAAAATGTAGCACAAATGGTCCATGATGGTAAAATTATAGGCAAATATGATGGCAGAATGGAGTATGGCCCAAGAGCATTAGGGTCTAGAACTATTTTGTGTCACCCTAGAGATAGAACTGCTATAGATTGGTTAAATAAAAGACTTTCTCGTACAGAATTTATGCCGTTCGCTCCAGTAGTTTTAGAAGAATATGTAGATGAAGTTTTTGAAAATCCCACCTCTAAACACACTTCTCTATTTATGACATTATGTTATAATGTAAAAGAAGAATGGCAGAATAAAATAGAAGGTGTTGTACATGTGGATGGAACTGCTAGACCACAAATAGTTCCAAACAATGATCTACACAGAAGTTATTACAAAGTGGTAGATGAATATAGAAAAATTACTGGAATACCTGTGCTAATCAATACCAGCCTAAATTCTCATGAGGAGCCAATTTTGAATAGTCCACAAGATATGATAAATTCACTGAGAAAAAATACGGTAGATTATATGTGGTCCTATAATATTTTAATTAGCAAGAAATAGAAAGGAGCATTATTGATGGGAGTATATAATCATAAGTTTCACATAGGACAGAAGGTGTATAAAGTTTTAGGAAACCATAATTCTGAAGGAGAATATTGGCAACCCTATGGTTTTATTATAAAAGAAATTAATATATGCATAAGGCAGCAATATTCATATAAAGACCCTGAAGCTAAACCTACATTGAAAGTGTCTTATTATTATAAATCTGACAGTTCAACAAATACAGCATTATGCATTAGTTGGTGCAGCGGGGAATCTGAGACAACTATATATGGGACAGAAGAAGAGGCTCAAGTGGATTGTGATGCATTTAATAAAAAATATAAGAAAACAATAGAAGTAGGGGGCTCTTTATTCGGTAGATGTGATTTTTAATAAAAATGTTTTAACAGAGGATGATTGTTATGAGTTATAGAATAGAAATTAAGAGTGTTAATTTTGCTTTTGATGTTGAAAAAAAAGAAATATATGCAGATGTTTTATTGGAATATGAAGATGAAGAGGGTAATGTATATACTGACAAATTCAGAAATTATTCTTTTTATGAAATTAACTCTGCTGCTCTTTATGATGCAATCACTGAAAACAGGCTGAATTATATTAAAGAAAGAATTTTCAAATATCTTGAACATTCTATATCCAAGAGAGTAGAAAATATAAATGTTTTCTTAGAAAAGAAATCTGCAACTTTGAGAGATTTAAATAATTCTGAGGATTATTTCTTGGAGAATTTGCAAAATTTCATAAAGTAAACAAAACAATAAGAGGAGCTTAACATGGAAAGAGTTTTGTGCTTTTCTAAATTTTTATTAGAGGATATATATGGAGAATTTGATGGCATAAGTTTTGATATTGATAATTACAGCCATTTGATTATGGCACCTAATAATCATATTTTTGTAGAGAGAGACCGGGCAGAGAATAGTTTTATTTATAAACAAATTATTCCATATATTATTCTCATTAATTCTCAAGGTGATATTTTTAATTATTGTAGAGGGCAAAAAGGTGGAGAAAAGAGATTGCAAGGGGGGTTTTCCATTGGTATAGGTGGCCATCTTAATGAAGATGATTATATATCTGACAAGAACAAAAATGGCTATTTAAATGGTATACAAAGAGAGCTTTTAGAAGAGGTGGATTTGAGTATAGATTTTGCAAGAATTAAAATGAAGGGATTTTTAAACATTTCTCAAACAGCAGTTGACAGAGTGCATTTTGGGGTTATACACATGGTAAAGTTAGAAGAACAAGAATTGGGAAATAAAGAACATGGAGTCATAGAGTGCGGTGCTTTTTCCTCCAAAGAAAATATTTTACAAGATTTTAATTATTACGAAAGCTGGTCACAAATGTGTTTAATTAATTGGGAAAAATTAATTTAAGGGGGTAATTTAATTGTATAATTGGCAAGAAAATATTTTAAGAAAAGCAGAAGATTTATGTCAAGTAAAATTTTTGCTAAAAATTATTGGGGCAGAAATAAAAAAATTATTGGAGACAGATTATAGTTCTTCAAGCTTAATAATAGAGAAAAAAATAATTGATTTGCAGTTTATATTTCAGTTAGAACCCAAAGTTGAAAATTGGGATATGAATTTATTTCATTTGTGTGATTGTTCTGCCTGTCCCCAAAAAATACTTGCCCATTGTGTTATTAGTATACAAGAGTTTTTACATACTGAAGAGTATTATGCTCCTGAGGGTAAAATTAAAGAATATTATTTAGAATTGCAATATGATAATTATATTTGGAAAATTTTGAGCTTAAAACAAATTTCTTGATAAAAAAATGGGTTTTGTGTAACATTTTGGAAGTAGAAGAGTGATTTGGAATGTATGATTTGACCAAGATAAATATGGACTATGGGATGTATGGAGTTTTATTAAATTATTTAGTTTGTGGGCTTTCCCCAAGTAGAAAACCCAACTTATTTCTAAAAAAAAGGATAGACAATGAGAATTAATGTGATATTTTCATATTATCCAATTATTTATGATTGGGCTGTTGCAACATGCTATTGTTTAAGAAAATTGGGTATTGAATCTGATGTTTTTTGTCCTCATATTGGAGAACAAACAAGAGATTTGACAGATGGTTGGCGTGGAAATAGTCCTGATTGCCCATGTTATATATATCCTGAGGCTGATTATTATATTATTATTAATGAAGCAGAATTTTCTCTGAAAAATATTCCAAGTTGTGCTAAAACTATTGTTTGGTCTACTGAGCCTATAGATTTTGACCATAAGGATTATGAAATAAAAGACAAAACCTTACAATTATTAAGATTAAGACATCAAGCAGATTTTTTGATAGTTCATAATGAAATGATATATGAGGAACTCAGAAATCATTATGTGCCTGTAGATGCAATAATGGGTATTGGCTATGATGAGATATTAACACACTATAAAGATGAACCTAAAAATATTGATATATATTTTGAGGGAGGTGTTAATGAGAGAAGAAAAAATATATTACAACAATTTAAGGTTCCTATAACTCAAGTGGGAGCATATATGGAGCAATATCATAAAAATATGGCTCAAGCTAAAATTGCTCTTAATTTGCATTCATATGATTGTTTAACAAGTTTTGAATTAGAAAGGATTATAACTGCTGTAGCTGAAGGGGCATTAGTGATAAGCGAAGAAATTGTTAATTCTTTTCCATATATAAATGGAGAGCATGTTATTTTATGTTCTTCCTCAGAAGTTGTAGGGGCTTGTGATTATTATTTAAAAAACTTTGAAGAGGCTCAAGCCATATGTGAACAGGCTTTAAATCATATTAGAAAAAATTATAGAATGGAAGATTTGCTGTATAATTTTATAGTTAAAAATATAGATGTTAATTTTAAGAAAAAAATAAAAGATGCATTAGTTCCTCAAGTAATACTATAAGGAAGATAATGAAAATAAACATTGTATTGTCTTATCCATCTTTGTTAGGAGAATGGGCTCAAGTCATAAGTTATAATTTAAGAAAACTAGGCATAGAATCAGATTTGTGTGTCCCAAAATTACACAAATCTGATTCTGAAGATTTGGTAAATTACAGATGTCCAGAAGCAGATTATTATATTATATTAAATCAAGCAGAGTTTTTTATGCAAAATATTCCTAATGATAGTAAGAAGATATGTTGGTTTACAGAACCCATAGGTTTTGATTCTGAAGATCAAAATTTAAAAGCAAAAGCAGACCACTTAAAGGAAATGCGTGAACATTGTGAGCTTTTAATAGTTCCTGAGAGAAGTACAGCTCAAGAAGCAAATGAACACAACGTAAGAGTAGATGCAGTTTTAGGTGTAGGTTATGATGACTTGTTTAACCACTATAATGATTCTTTAGAAAGAAATGTTAATATTTATTTTGAAGGTGGTATTAACTCAAGAAGAAGAAGTATTATTGAAACATTTAAAACACCGATTACAAAGCATGGGTGTTTTGGTGATGCATATCATCAAATGTTAGCACAAGCAAAAGTGGCTTTAAATATTCATTCTTATGATTGTAAAACTAGTTTTGGATTTTTACGCATAATGATGTCCATTTCTGAGTCTACTTTAGTAATTAGTGAGACTATTGAAGATCCATATCCATTTTTAAATAAAGAACATCTTGTAATTTGTGACAAAAATAATATAGCTTCAGTTTGTGAGGATTATTTAGAAGAAAAATATGAAATTGGAAGACAAATTGCTTTAGATGCACATAAATTTGTTAAGGAAAAATATCAAATGAAGGATTTGCTATGTAAATTTATTCAAGGATATGTGGATAATACTTTTGTTGGTAAAGATTTAGATGTAGAAATTCCTGAGATAAAAGGAGAGTGAAATATTGTGCCTAAAAAAATGTGTATTTTAGGGACAAGGACAACATCTGAAGAATGGGCTGATATGGTTTCAGATGTAGGCTATGATGTGATGTATTTTGTTGAAAATATGGATGAGAATTTAGTGGGCAATAAAATTAATGGAATTGATATTGTTTGGTATAAAGACTTATTAAATATCAAAGAAAAATTTGAGTTAGCTTGTTGTATTTCAACTACACAAAGAATTAGTTATATAAATACTATGACTCAAATGTTACCTGATGTAAATTGGCCTGTTATTATTCATCCATCTTCTCAAGCTTCTGTTTCTAAAACTCTTCAAGTGGGTGAAGGAACTCTTATCGGAAGAAATGTATCTATAGGCGCTTATGTAAAAATAGGGGAGCATTGTATTATTAAAGATGGTGCTCTTTTAGGACACAACAGTATTTTTCATGATTGTTTAACTATTTCTCCAGGGGCAAATGTAGCAGGGGCTTGTGAAATTGGAAGCTATTGTTGGATAGGTATAAACTCAGTGGTTATTGACCATATTAATATAGGAGAAAATGTTTTGGTAGCTGCTGGAGCAGTTGTGGTTAAAGATGTTTCATCTAATACTGCAGTCATGGGAATTCCTGCTAAGTCTTTTATCCCAAAAGAAGAGAGTAAAGTGTTATCAAGAATTCATGGTAAAAAAATAATGGAATAAATTTAGGGGTTTTTAATGCATATTAATGTTGTATATTCTTATTATAAAGCTTATTATGATTGGGCTGTTACAACATGTTATTGTTTAAGAAAGTTGGGTATAGAATCTGATATATATTGTCCCAACCATGAAACTGAGGGTAAGCAAATTGAAAATATTAATCTTCATCATTATCCTGAAGCAGATTGTTATATTATTTTAAATGCTAGAGAATTTGGACTTTATAATATTCCTTGGTCTGCTAAAAAAATATTTTGGTGTATTGAAATTCTAGATTATAATATTGAGAATGAAAATATTCAGGGGAATATTGAGTATACTAAAAATATGAGTGAATTATGTGATTTCACTATAATGTCACATGCTTTAAGTGCTCAATCTGCTGATATTTTAGGAATTAAATATCATGGTGTTTTTGGTATGGCATATGATGAAATTCTTACTAAATATAAAGGTAAAATAGTTAGAGATAAAGATATTTGTTTTGTAGGGAATATAACAGAAAGAAGAAAAAATATTTTAGATATTATTCCTTATGATGTAGATTTTGAACAATCTTTTTCAGAAGATTTGCATAAAAAATTGGCTTCTTTTAATATAATGTTAAATATCCATCAATATGATAGTTTGGGAATTTTGGAATTATATAAAATTATATTAGCTATTTCAGAAGGAATACTTGTAATTACTGAGCCCTCTAAGAGTACTTTCCCCTTAAATAATGGTGAACATTTAATTTTTTCATCTTCTGCTGCAGAAATGACTAATCAATGCATTTATTATTTAATAGATCCTTTAGGGATTAAGCAAAGACAACACATTACAGAAGTCGCATTAAATCATATTAAAGTTAATTATCGTATGGAAGACTGTTTATATAATTTTATTCTTAGACATTTGGACCAAAATTTTAAAAAACAAATTGTTGAGGCAGAAGTTCCTGAGGTATTGTTATAGGATGATTTGCTTTGCATATTAATATTATATATTCTTATTATCAGACTTATTATGATTGGGCAGTTACTGCATCTTATTGTTTAAGAAAAATGGGTATTGAATCTGATGTTTTTTGTCCAGTTCAAGATTCTAATATTAGAAATTTAAAGGAAAGATTTGTTTATCCTGAAGCTGACTATTATATGGTTTTAAACCAAGCTCAGTTTGGTTGGTATAATCTACCTCAAAATGCTCAGAAAATTTTATGGTTTACAGAACAAGTGGATTTTGATAGTTCTAATCAACACATTCTCAATAAAAGTGCTTTTTTTGCTATACAATATCAATTGTCCGATTTTGTCATTGTTCCCAATAGAACTACGACTACTTATTTAGAGGGATTAGGCTATAAAATTCATGGTACTTTTGGTTTAGGCTATGATGAAATTCTGACTAAATATAAAGATAAAGTGACAAGAATAAATGATGTTTATTTTTGTGGAGGTCTTAATTCTAGAAGAAAACTCATTTTAGATAGTATAAAAGATGCACAAATCAATGTTTTGCATAAAAATGAATATTTGGATGAATATCATCAATTGTTAGCTAACTCTAAAATAGTTTTAAATATCCATTCATATAGTTTAGAAGAATGCTCCACTAATTTTGGACTTTTAAGATTGATTATGTCAGCTTCAGAAGGTGCAATGTTAATTACTGAGGAGACTAGTGATCCATATCCATTTGTTGAAAATAATATTATTATATGTTCTGCTCAAGATATACCAAAAATGTGTAAATATTATTTGGAAAATGAAGAGGAAAGAAAGCTTATTGCAAAAAATGGATTTTTTAGATTAAAAAATAGTTATAGAATGGAGGACTTACTATATACTTTTATAAGAAATAATTTAGATAAAGATTTTCAAAAAAACTCACAGGAAGCCGAGATCCCTGAGGTAAAAATTTAAAGATAAACAAAAATTTATGATTTGTATAATGAAGTTAAACCCAAAACAGGCATTTAAGGTGGTGAAATGTTATGTCTGACATTCAATTATTTAAGCCCAAAATATGTGAAGAAGCAATAAAATCAGTGGAAGAGACCTTACAATCAGGCTGGATAGGATTGGGACCAAAAGTTGAGCAATTTGAAAGGGATTTTTGCAATTATATAGGCTGTCAATATGCAGCTGGTTTGAATTCTGCTACTTCAGGTTTACATTTGGCTATGATTTTAGCAGGGATAGAAGAGGGAGATGAAGTTATTACAACCCCCATGACCTTTGTGAGTACTAATCATGCTATTCTTTATCAAAAGGCTATTCCAGTTTTTGTGGATATCGAATATAATACATTAAATATAGATGCTAATAAAATAGAAGAGAAAATTACTAATAAGACCAAGGCTATTGTGTGTGTGCATTATTCTGGTTACCCTTGTGATTTAAGCTCTATTTATGAGATAGCTAGCAATTATAATTTAACAGTCATTGAGGATTGTGCTCATGCTATGGGAGCACAATATCAAGGCAGAAAAATTGGAGCCTCTTCTTCCTTGGCTGTTTTTAGCTTTCATGCAGTTAAAAATTTACCGACAGGTGATGGTGGCATGTTAGTCACTAATGATGCTGAAATATATGAGAGACTTAAGAAATTAAGGTGGATGGGAATTAGTAAGGATACATATGGAAGAAGAACTTCTATGGAAAATTTATCCTCTTATAGTTGGCAATATGATGTGGAGACTATTGGTTATAAATATCACATGAATGACATAGTAGCTAGTATAGGCATTGAACAACTTAAGTATCTTGATAAAGAAAATTTAAGAAGGCAGGCTATAGCTGATATTTATCATAAAGAGCTTCAAAATATTCTAGGAATAGAATTACCTGTCAAATCAGACAAGAACAGACAAAGTAGCAATCATATTTTCCACATTAAATGCAACAAGAGAAATTTTTTACATCAGGAACTTAAGAATAAAAAAATTGGCACAGGAGTCCATTATATTCCTAACCATTTATATGATACATATGAACCTTATTATATACATTTACCTGTAACTGAATCTGTGTGGAAGAAAATTTTGTCATTACCAATGCATTTACATTTGAGTGATGATGATGTTTTAAGAATTTGTGACGAAATAAAAAGAATTATGGAGTTGTTGCAAAAAGAAAACCCTAATTCTTGGGATATTTTATCCTAAGAACTGCAAAGCAATGCTTTAGTTTAATATCCTATTTCATAGACAGATGAATTTTTGCTATATTAAAGTCTTCTCAGAATATATATTCTGAGAAGACAGAAGCCCCAATGTTTTATGCTAAACAAAAAAGAAATCAAAAATTTCTTTAGCTTGGGGAGTAGTCACATCTGAAACATAACATTAGATATATTTTTAATACTAAAAATATTATATTGAAAATTTTAATGAAATGTGAAGTAAGATTATGTAGTAATTTTTAATTGGAGGAAACAACATGAAACAAAAGATATATATATACATTGATGGCTTAAGACGAGATTATTTGATGCAATATGGTTATTTTATCAACAATATGCCACGAATGACAAATTATTTATCTCAATTTCAAAAATTAGATATGTATTCCCCATCTGCTTGGACTCCAACAGTTTTGTCTTCTATATTTTCTGCAACAATGCCTTGGGAGCATAAAGTTTTACGCCCATATACTCATTCTGATAAGGCAATTCTCAACAAACAATTAGAAAATAATTCTCAAGTAGAATTGCTTCCAGGTAAAAGAATTTTTGTTACTTCTAACCCGTGGATTTTAAATAATGATAAAAATGGGTTTTTAAATGGTTGGCATGAAGTAAATAGTGAAGTGGGAGTTTATAATTATGGTGACTCTAAAGTTATAAGTGAATTGGGACAAAAATATATATTAGATAATAAGAAAAATGATTTTTCTTTATTTTTACATTTTATGGATATCCATGGCCCATTAAATAATGATACTTCATTATGCAATTATATATTAGATGAAGATGAAAAGCACATTTTACAAAATATAAATGATTATGAAATAGATTATGATGGATTTAGGTCCAAAAGTGATTTAGATATGTATTATAATGCTCATATCAGAAGAGTAGATTATTATGTTTCTAAATTATTGAATTTATTAGATGAACAAGATTTATGGAAAAATGTGGAGATTGTTATTTTCTCTGATCATGGGCAAAATTTATGTGATAAACATAACATACCTGAATTTAATATTATTAACAGACACGGATTGTTATTTATGGAGGGCATACATGTTCCATGTTTTGTTTGGTCTAAAAATTTATATAATATACATAAATCTTACAGTTTGGTTGATTTGTTTGGCAGGTTAAAACCTAGAGGGCAAAATTTTTCATTTATTGCCAATCATCATAATAAAGTGTGGGGAAGTATAACAGATGGGAAGTATAAATTAATATATGATTATATTAAAGAATTTTGTTTTTGTTCAGACTTGATAAATGACCCAAGAGAATTAAACATGGAAATTATTAAGCCGTCTGAAATAAGTGATTTATTTGCTCAATATTTAACAGTTTTATTTAAGACTATTGACATTGAAGGGGTCAAAGAAGCTTTAGGGGGAAATTTAGAAACAGAACCCTACAATTGAACAAGGAGAGAAAAAATGAAATTTTCAGATAAAAAAATAAATATTAGAAAATATGAAACATGGCCATGGGATTTTGTGAGAGAAGATGGTAAAATCCATGCAGACTTTTTAAAAGAAATATGGACAGATTCTGAACAAATAACAGAGGAATGGCAATCATATAAGTGGATGCCAGGAGAAAATGGAGAATCTGTTATTGATATAGGTTGTGGTCATGCAAGGTGGTTAGAATATTTTGTGAATATAAAAAAGATGAATTATGCTGGATTAGACAATAGTTCACAAATGATAAAAATATGTAATGAATCTTATCCAAACTATAAATTTATTAAGGCTTTAATTCCGCAGAACAGTTTTGACCAAACTGTTTTACCATTTCAAAATGATGAGTTTGATTTAATTTTTTGCCATGAAGTTTTAAGACATCTTTTTCAAGCTGAAAGATCTGTTATGCCTGAATTTTTCAGAATAGCTAAAAAATATGTTGCTGTTTCACAATTGGTTACAAATGGCCCATCAATTGAGATACAACATTATCACGGTGCAGTAGATATCAATATAAATAAAAAAGAAATGGATCAAATAATGGATGAATTAGCAATTCAAGCAGGTTGGTCAAAGCCTAATGCTCATTGTGTTTATAATATTGCACACAGATCTTGTTTTATGTATGTATTTAAAAAGGAAAAAATATGAATTTTAGAATTGTTATTCCTACTCATAATGCTGCTGATTATTTAGATTTATGTTTATATAGTCTAAAAAAACATGCTTTTTGGGAACACGAATATCATGTTATTTTAGATGATTGCCAAGATAATACTCAAGATATTTGTGAAAAATACAAAGTTTATTATTATTCTGTTAATTTCCATCATCCTTATAAAACTAGGAATAGTATTAAAGAGTTTATAAACTTAAGCGAGGATTTTTATTTATTTATGACTGCTGATGATATGTTTGCTTCACCGAATTGGGATAGAAAAATATTGGCTCATCATGAAAGAGAAAAGGATGTTGTTTGGTCAAGTCAATTAACAGATTATTTATTATTTGAAAGTTATGAAGATGCCAAAAAAGAAAATGTCAATCTTCAGATTGAGGATTTTACTTCTTGGTGGGCTTCTAAGGGTATTCATATGGATTTTAGAGAATGTGGTACTAACATAAATAATTTTAATAAAGAAATATTTTTAGCTAAATTTGATATTATATCAGAAGAAGGGCAGTATTATAATTCAGAAAGAGACGGGATTAGAGATGTCTTATGTAATACTAATTTTTTAATTAAAAGTTTTTTTTGGAAAGAATTATCAGGCTGGCCACTTTTAGAAAAAGAACCAATTGATGCCAGGTTGGGCAACAACGATGTTTTATTTCAGCACAAGGTAGTTGAGTTAGGAGGGAGAAATATTGTCCCTAAGGATGTTTTGTTTTTTCATTTTGGAGGCAGAACAATCAATAGAGAGTTAAATAATGTGGGGGTTAACTTATGAAAATTTTGGTTCTAGGAGATGTTATGTTAGATTGGGATAATTTTGCTGAAGTTTCTAGAATTTCCCCTGAAGCTCCTGTTCTGGTAGCTGATGTAAAAAGAGAAATTTTCAGGTTGGGGGGGGCTGCTAATGTTGCTAAAAACTTGAAAATTTTGGGCTGTAATGTAACTATCTGTGGAGTATTAGGAACTGATTATTTTGCAGAGAAATTACAAGAACAAATAGAAGAAGAAAAAATAGAAAATTTTTTGTTATATGATTTTTCCAGAAAAACAACAGTTAAACAAAGATTTTTGAATGATAATAATGTTCATTTATTTAGGGGAGATAGGGAGGATAGACTTCCTATCTCTAAAAAATGCCAAGAAGATATTATTAATTACATTTATGATTTTAGAAACAATTGGGATGGGATTGTTATAGCAGATTACAATAAGGGTTTTATAGATTCTTATTTAACTAATACTTTAAATGAAATGGACATTCCTATTTTTGCCGATTTAAAGCCCCCCAATATGTGTTTATTTAAAGATTTAGAAGTTGTTACCCCCAATCAACAAGAGGCCTCAGAGTATTTTAAGATACAAAATGATCATCAACAAATTGATGATATAGAAGAAATTGGTATTTTTTTACAAAATATAGCTAGAATTGTTTTGATAACTTTAGGAAAAGATGGTTTATACTTAATGCACAGGGGAGATCAGAAAGGGTGTATTATTCCCTCCCAAGTGAATACTAACGGTTATAATGTTGTGGATACTTGTGGTTGTGGAGATGTAGTTACGGCTGTTTATACTTATGCTACCCTAGAGGGATTAACCCCCTTAGAAGCTGCCACTGTTGCTAATTATGCTGCTGGCTTGACCTTGAAAGATGTTGGTGTATCTTGTATTAATAGGGATGAATATTTAGCAATAAAAAATGAATTTGTTTGATTTGCTGTATAATTACCATGAAAAAGGAATGATTTGATGATTGATGGAGTCAAAATTAAACAATGCAAATGGTTAATAGATGACCGGGGAAAATTAGCAGAATTCCTAAGAAATGATGATGATATCTTTAAGGGTTTTGGGCAATGTTATATTACAGTATGTGATGTTTCATCTTATCAACCCATAATTAAGGCTTGGCATTATCATGTTAAGCAACATGATAATTTTGTAGTTATAAGGGGTAAATTAAAGTTAGTTCTTTATGATGATAGAGTCAATTCTGAGACCCAAAATGATTTTCAAGAATTTATTTTAGATGAAAATAATCCTCAAATCATACAAATTCCCCCATTGGTTTGGCATGGTTTTATGGCATTAGGTATGGAACCTGCTTATGTTTTGAATATACCTACAGAGCCTTATAATTATGCAAAACCAGATGAAATAAGAAAAGCTTTGCATGAAATAGAATATGATTGGAATGTAGAATCAAAATAAAATATAGATATAAAATTGCAAATCTAAAATTTAACAGATTGATAGAAGTTCTTATATTTTTTTAACAAGGAGGATTTTTAATGTGACTGAGCAAACAGAAATTTTGTTTTCTTCACAAAAAATATCAAAAAGTCATGCTATTGTTGAATTGTATGGACAAATAGATGAAGTAAGTTCAGCTTTGGATTTTGTCACTTATTATGCATATGCAGCAGAAATGTTATCAGTAGCTACTTATTCAGAAGCATTAAGCAGATATTTGAGCCAAGAAATTTTAGCCTTGCTTTCACAACTATATATTGCTAGATGCAAAGATGATTTGATTTTTGATGCTAAAAAGTGTGAAAATTTTACTAATAAATTTAATGATGATATTCTTTTAAGTAATATAAAGGCTCCTGAAACACACATTTTTGTTCATAGATGGAAAAATGAAGTAGTTTTATGGCTTAATGAGGTTAGGGTAAGAATTAGAAGATTAGAACGACATTTAACAAATATGTTAGATGAGATTCAAAATGATATATATTATTCTTCTGATATTCAAGCCATGAGGGAAAGAGTTATAGCATGGCTGTGTGTTATTGATTTTGTTAATAAACTTTCTACATTTTTGTTTAATTTGGGGGTTAATTTAAATGGATAGTCCATTTTTCCAAAACCAAAAAAAATATTTTGATATTAAGGAGTTAAATATAAGTTACCATAAAAAAATAAATGATATTCTTCAAGAATGTTTTGGGGTTACTAGAAGTTATGATAAAGATAAAATACATTTTGGTAAATTTGATTTAATATCATATTTGAATGTAACTCCCATGTCTATAGAATTAGGGGGACAAATATATAAGTTGGGTGGTATATGCTCAGTAGCAACACTTCCCATTTTTAGAGACCAAGGAAATGCATATGCCTTACTTGAGACAGCATTAGACTGGATGATAAATAAGAATTTTGATATAGCAGTTCTTTTTGCTGCTAATGACAAATTATATCAAAAATTAGGATTTGTTAAAGGGCCTGAAATTCTTAATAAAGTGTCTACATCTCCCAAGGAACCATTGCCATTATTTATAATGGCAAAACATCTTTGTGATCCTGATTTTGAATTGTTTACTGAAGATAATTTAGAGGTTTGGAATTCATTGGAAAAATTTTAAGGAGAATACAGTTGAATTGTAATAGTTATATTATTCCTCATGATAAGAAAATTACTATTGGGATGGTCGGTGCCCCCTCTAGCGGCAAGGATACTTTGTGCGATTATTTGAGTGCTATTTTAGTTAATTCTAATAAAAAAATGACTGAGGCTGCAAGAGATTATATGGAAAAAAATGGGACTCTCTATTCTCCTTTTCAGCAAAGAATTATTTTCGACAAAATATTAGAACGAGAACAAGAAGTAATTACAACTTATCAAATCGCTCTTTGTCCAGGAGCAAGAATTTTAACTTATTTTTATACTGCTCTCTTGACACCACATGAAGCTAATAATGCTGAATTGGATAACTTAATAGATATTTATGGACTTTCTGTGCGGGCAATTAAAGATTATGATTATCTATTTTTTTGTGAGACATTAACTTATCATAAGGATGGTTTAAGATATCAAAAAGATGAAGAAATTACTATGTTACAAAATGCTATATTGACTTTTTTAGAGTTACACAAAGTAAAATATACATATTTAAAAGCAGATTCTCTTGAGCAAAGAAGTGTGAAGGTATTAGAAGTAATAGGTGCGCAAGGAGTTGATAAAAATGAAAAAAATTGAAAATATAGGAAGTGTAAATGGGTGTCCTATAAATTTAGCTGTATATTACCATAAAAATAATACAGAGATTATTTTTGAGCCCAAAGAAAATAAATTTCTTAAACTTTCTTTTGTTCTTAATCCCAAACAACTTAATATGTTTAGTGAAGTTATTAAAGAGTCATTACAACAGCAAAAACAAAATACTTTTAAAACTTGTTCCATTTGTGATGGATGTGGTCAAGTTGCTATATATGGAATAAATGTGTCTTGTAAAGAATGTAAGGGTTTGGGCTTAATAAAAAAAGATGAAGACCGATAAAGAATATCCATTCAATGTAAAAACTGTATGAAAGGAGTGTAAAATATTGATTTTTACTGAGTTTGAAGATATACCTAAAAATTATTATAATATTATTTATGCAGATCCACCATGGCAATTTAAAACTTGGAGTAATAAGGGTAGAGGGCGATGTCCCAAATATAATACATTGTCTGTAGAGCAGATGTTAGATGTTTTTCCTGTAAAATCAATTACACAAGATGATTGTGTAATATTTATGTGGGGAACATGGCCTAAATTAAAATCTGCATTAGAGTTATTAGAGGGATGGGGATTTGAATATAAAACGGGAGTTTTTGATTGGGGTAAAGTTTCAAAGAAGGGATTTGATTTCTTTAAGCAACTATGTGAAAATTCTTTTTCTCCTACATTAGAAGATTATTTTTCATTTTTAGATGAAATTATAGTTATGGGGACAGGTTATTGGTCTAGAGGCAATAGTGAATATTGCTTTTTAGGGACTAAGGGTAAACCAAAAAGAAAAGATAGAAAATCTTTAATTTTTGAAGAAGAAACTAAAATTGCTCGTGCTGTTAGACAATTGTTGTTAAGGCCTAGAACTACACATGGTAAAAAACCACCTGAAATAAGGAAAAGGATTATTGACCTAATGGGTGATATCCCGAGAATAGAATTATTTGCTAGAGACACATTTGATGGATGGGATGTTTTTGGGAATGAAATAGAATGATTAAAAATACTATTGATATTTCTCAAAGAACAAGCAAGGAATATGTTTGTAGTTTTTCCCGTTATGATTCTAATTTAAATTATTTGGCTTTTATTCAGAATTTACCTGATGTTTTAGCAGGGAAAAGTTTTAAAAAGATTGTTAAAGAATTTTCAAAAAGAAGGAAAAATGGTAAAAAAAACATTGTGATGTTAGGAGCCCATGTCATTAAATGTGGTTTACAACCATATTTAAGTAAAATGATGGAATGCGGCCTTATAGATTTACTTGCTATTAATGGGGCTACTGTCATACACGATGTAGAGTTTGCCTTATATGGTAAAACATCAGAAAATGTTTCAGTTGGGTTGTTAAATAAAACCTATGCTGCAGTAAATGAACCTCTGGATTTTATAAATGAAACTTTACATAAAGCTCCTGTTGGCTCAGGTTATGGTTCAAGCATAGGTGAAGCTTTAAGTAAGAAAAATCCTGCTTTTGCACAGCAAAGTCTTTTAAGGGCAGCTTATATTAATGGGGTTGAAACAACGGTTCACATTTCCATTGGAACAGATATTAATCAATTACATAAAAGTTTTGATTGTGCTAAAAGTGCTACTTTAAGCTACAGGGATTTTGAGATTTTTACATCTCATGTTCAGCAATTAGACGGGGATATGATTTTTAATTGTGGTTCTGCAGTTATGTTGCCTGAAATATTTCTTAAGGCTTTAACTATAGTAACAAACAATGATTATAGTGTTCAAAATTTTATGGGAGTTAATTTAGATTTTAATATACAATATAGAAGTAATTCTCAGATTGTAGAAAAGGCTGAACTATTGGGTGGACAAGGTTATAATTTAATAGGACATCATGAAATCCAAATTCCCTTATTATTTGGGGCTTTGATACAAACAGTGGAGTGTGACAATAATGGTTAGGATTATTAAGGGAAGAGCACCATTAAGAGTGGATTTAGCTGGAGCATGGAGTGATATTCCATTTTATTCTGATTTATATGGTGGAAAGACTATAAATGCTGCTATTAATATATATGTCAATGGGGAAATAAGATTTGAAAAAGATGGCAGTTTTGACTTTAAATATGGATTGCATTTTCCTTCTGGTTCTGGACTAGGATCTTCTGGAGCATTAAATGTTTTATATTATGCTATAATAAATTATGAAAATTTTTTGGAAAAAAAATTAACTAAAGAAGATGTTGCTTTAGGAGCATATTATATAGAGAGGGCATTAGGGGCAAAATGTGGCAAACAAGATCAGTGTGCTGCTGCCTACGGAGGCATTAGTCGTTTTTATTTTGGGAGTCAAAAAACACAATACAATCTAAGAGGTGAAGCAAAAGAACAACACATAATAAAACATCAAAAGGTAACTAAAGAAAATCTTGAGAAGGAATTATCTAATAGGCTTTTATTAATTAATACTAAAATTATACATTCTTCTTCTGCAATAATTCATGACATTCAAAATCAGTTTGAAAATGATATGTGTAATTTTAGTTTATCCTCCTCTAATGGTAAAATCAAAAAATGCATTAGAAATATGGCAGATTCTACATATGATTTAAGTAAGAATTTAATAAATTTCAATATGGATAATATATCACAAAAAACAAATGAATTTATAGGTAAAAATATTGAATTAACTCCACATTACTTTAATACGGATTGGGAAAAAGTAGGAGAAATTATTTCTTATCAGTTTGATATGATGAAAGAAATGTCTCTCAAGACTACCAATCCTATTATTGAAAAAATTATAAAAAAAATAAATCCTTATATTTATGGAGCTAAACCTGGAGGAGCAGGTGGTGGGGGTTGTATAATATGCCTATGCAAATCTGCTGAACATCTTGAAGATTTAAAGGGATTTTTAGAAGAAGATGAATTTTTGTCTCAATTTGACTGTTATAATGTTATTATTGATAATGATGGTATTCAGGTTTGGGAGACTTGAAAGGAGAAAAGACGTGGAATATATACTTTCTGAAAAAATGACTTGTTTGGAGCTACAAATATCTTCTCATATTAAAGTTTCTGTTGAATATTTGTTTTGTCACAATAATTATTAGGGAGTGATCAATATGTCAGAATTATTAGATCGTCCATGGGGGCAAAATTGGTGGGTTGAACCTTATGATCCTAAGTTTAATACAAGAGAATATCTATTATCTAAAAGTAATGAATATCACAGAAGATTAGAGGATACACCAAGAATGACTGAAGTTTTAGAGGAGCAATGTGAGGCTTACAATATTAATCAGAGATGGGTTATTGCAAGAGGAACTTTAGAACAGCAGATATGGAAATGGTTAAATACTGCATCTGATTTTGAGGAAAGAATAAATGAAATGCTAGGGTTTAGATTGTGGGATAATTCTTGTATGGGTTGGGAAAATCAAATTGTAAATTGTTGTAAGGCACTTAGAACACAATATTTAAATCCTGATGATTCTGTTTATTATATTGGTAATTTTATAGAGACTGGGATACAAATGGTTCATGGTTCCGGGCAATGGTTATTTCCTATGAATTTTGGTGAAGCTTTAGATATGAGATATAACCCTAGCGAATCAGGGCTTTCTTCATTTACTAATGTATATTTAAGTTGGTTTCCTGATTATGCTGCTTATGGAATAATGATGTATGATAAAAGTGTTTCTAATTATGCCAAACCTGCTGCTTTATGGGCTAAGGAAAATAATTTAATTAAGGGCTTTTCTGATGATAATTTTGCTGGGAGAAACCATCTTACAAGAGAGCAACTTGCAGTAATTTTATGTAGATTTGATATCTACCTTAAAAATAAGGAGTAATTGTTATGAATGTATATATAGTAACTGGATGTGCTGGTTTTATTGGTTCTCATTTTGTTAATTTATTATTTAACATGGAAAAGGATTGCATTGTTTTAGGCGTTGATAAATTAACATATGCAGGCTGTTTAAACAACATGTCCACCTTTTGGAGAAACCCCAATTTTTATTTTTTAGCAAAAATGGGAAATGTAATTATTAATCAGGATAGAAGATACTTTATTAAAGATGACCAATCTCATTTAGGTGTTAACTCAGGAGGGGGTAGCATTCCTTATGAATTGATAGATATTAACAATTTGCATGATGAGGATTTTTATTTTTCTTTGAATAAAATATCTAAAACAGAAGATGTTGATGTTAGCCAAAAACAAATTCAGTATGAAATTATCAACAATACTGCAATAATAGAGGACAATAAAAAAATTGTTTTTATAAAGCTAAAAGATTTTTCTGCTGAGAATATTCATATTGTTAATTTTGCTGCAGAATCCCATGTTGATAGATCTATAAAAAATGCATCTCCGTTTATAGAATCTAATATAAACGGCACAACAAATCTTTTGGATTTAAGTCAAAAAATAGGTATAAAAAGATTTTTGCAGATTTCTACAGATGAAGTTTATGGCTCAGAAGCACTTGCACCTCATGTCGAGGACAGTAAATTATTACCATCTTCAGTATATAGTGCTAGCAAGGCAAGTGCTGACTTGTTAGTTTTGGCATATTATAAAACTCATCAAGTGCCTGTTATTATTACAAGATCCTCCAACAATTATGGGCCTAGACAATTTCCTGAAAAGTTAATTCCGGTTTTTATTGGTAAATTAATGCATCAGATGAAAGTTCCCCTCTATGGAGATGGAAGTAATATAAGGGATTGGCTATATGTTGAGGATAATTGTAGGGCTATTTACACTGTTCTACACAATGGTAGGAATGGTGAAATTTATAATATAGCTTCAGGCTGTAGATTGAAAAATATTGACTTGACTAAAAAGTTAATTGAAAAAATTAAGGGTACTTTTGATGATAAATGGGTAGAACATGTAGAGGATAGAAAGGGGCATGATAAAGCTTATTGGTTGAATTGGAACAAAATTCAAACTGAGCTAGGTTGGACTCCTCAGGTAAAATTTGAGGATGGTTTAAGTAAAACTATTAAGTGGTATATTCAAGCTTTTTTGAACAATTATTTCACTTAGAAGTTGTATAATAAAATTGAAGGGATGATATAAATGTTTATTTATTTGGCTGCTCCTTTATTTTCTTTAGCAGAACAGGAATTTAATCAAAAATTATGCGATAAATTAGAAAATTTAGGCTTTGATGTTTTTTTGCCACAAAGATATGTGACAGAACATATTGATTTTGACATATCAGATTGGCAAGATAAAGTATTTGAGGCTAATTGTAATGCTATTGAAATAGCAGATATTATTGTTTGTGTTTTAGATGGGTCTGTTGTTGATGATGGAACTGCTTGGGAAATAGGTCATGCTTATTCTTTAGATAAGACTATCTATGGTTTAAGAACTGATTTTAGGATAGTTGGGTTGGAGGGACAGGTTAATTTAATGATAGGAGAATCAGTAGAAAAAATATTTTCTACAGTAGAGGATTTAATTAACTGTTTAGTTCTGAAAGTGCATTGTTCTGTATGAGGTGATAAGATGGCAAAGGGTATAGTCCTTGCGGGAGGAACAGGTAGTAGATTGAGCCCATGTACAAAAGTGACTAATAAACATCTTTTGCCTGTGGGTAATTGCCCAATGGTTTTTCACCCCTTGAATCTATTGAAAAAAATGGAAATTGAGGATATTATGATTGTAGTTGGTGGAGACTCTGTGGGAGATTTTTTAAGGCTTATGGGAAGTGGTACAAATTATGGGCTGAATTTATCTTTTAGGGTTCAAGATGAAACTAATGGTATAGCAGGTGCGCTCTTATTAACAGAGGACTTTGTAGATAATGATGATATGGTTGTTGTTTTGGGGGATAATATTTTTGATCCTGATGATTTTGATAAATATTCTGTATTCAAAAAACATTTGACAGGGACAAGTATGATTGGTCAATCTGCTGGAACAACTGTAATTTTTTCTTATACTCAAGATGCTAAATTATTTTTAAAAAAAGTAAATGACCCTGAAAGATTTGGGGTTGCCACAATTAATGATAATCAAGAAATAATTAAAATTGTAGAAAAGCCTGCTGAGCCTGAAACCAATTTGGCAGTTACAGGGCTTTATATGTATTCAAGTGAATCAGATCTTTTTAATGTGCTCAGAACTTTAAAGGTTTCTGATAGAGGAGAGTTAGAGATTACTGATGTTAATAATTATTATGTGCAAAAAGGGGCATGTTTAGCAGATATAATAAATGGATTTTGGAGTGATGCTGGAACTTGGCCATCTTATAGAAAAGCTAATCAATGGGCTTATGAGAATGAAAATAAAGTAAATTTATTTTAGGTGAAACAAACAATATGACAACAGAAAATCCTTTTGAAGCTGAAATAGAAAAAAGAGCATTGCTTAATGCTGCCAAATATCTTAAGGCAGTTTTGGAAAAAGAAGAATATCCTAATCTTGAAAAAGCTGTTAAAAGATTGGTACTTGAAATTACTACAACTGTAGTTATAAAAAATAATTCCTACTACAATAAAGCTATGAATAATATTTTTCATATTCTTTCTGTTTGGTGGAAAAAAATAAAATCTGAAGATTTGCAAAATAATGTTTATAATAGATTTTTAGCAAAACATACAATAGAAGAATTAGATGAATTTATAATAATTATGTCTTTTTAGGGGTTAAAATGATATATTCTCAATATGAAGCTAAACTAGAAAAGGAACAACTTAAAAGAGCAAGTATTCATTTTTTAAGTGTTTTGTCAAATAACGATCTAGAGAAAATAAAAGATGCTGCAGAGGATTTTATGTTAATGGCTATAAGTTTGCAAATGTTAATTCAAGATTCAAGCAGGAAAAAGAATATAAATAAGATTTATAACCTACTTGGGATTTGGTATAATAAGAATGAATTATTTGGGAATATTTATGATAGAGTTTTTATCTCATATACTATTGCTGTTTTAAATGATTTTCTTACATATTTGCAAAGGACAACTATTTAAATGTTGAAAAAAATCATTTATAATAATCAAAAAATGATTCTTTTAAATATTTGTGTTGATCTCTTATTTAACTTGGAGGATCATTGGGGAAATACAAAAAAAATAAAAAGGTTAGACAAAATTATTTTTGATTTTTTCTATATTTATAATTATAAATCCCGAGGTTTGCCTGGTGAAGTAATAATGCTATTATATGAATTAAATATATTATTGTCAAAAATAGATCATATGTTACAAGTAAAGAAGTTTCAAAAAAATGTTTTGAATAGGATTTTAGTAGAATATGTTGTATGTTTAGTTTTAAAATTAAATAAATATATTTTTGCATATGGAATGTAGATGTAATTAAATTCATAAGATTATAAAGGAGGTCGTTGTAGTTGATGAATTCAGAAAATTTTAATGAGAATTTTTGGGAAAAAAAAGATCACCCACAAAATGTGGCTATACACACATCTGATAGGGAAAAGGATATTTTTTATATGCAAATGGCCAAATTAGTAAGGCAGAGATCAAAATGTGCCTCTAGAAAAATAGGAGCAGTTTTAGTAAGAGATGATAATGTTTTAGCTTGGGGATGTAACGGTTCACCACCCAAAGTTGATTTATGCCAAGATGATACTGGGGTGTGCCCAAGACAAGAGGCTAATTATCCATCAGGTCAGGGTTTGCATTTATGCCCAGCCCAACATGCAGAAAGAAATGCTATTTTACAAGCTGCTAAGCATGGTATAGCAACAAAAGACGCAATTTTATATTGCTATTGTGGCTTACCATGTATGGAATGTTGGAAGGCTATTATTTGTGCTGGTATTCAAAGAGTTGTTTATCTCACAAAAGAGCTTAATAGTGGTTTTGAGAGAGATAAAAATGGTAATTTAATTGCAGTTGACAAAGAAGGACATTTAATTAGGTATGATGATTTAAGTGTGGTTTTAGCAAATCAATCCGGAATAATAATAGATTCTTATGCTGAAGAGGAAGTAAAAGATGTATAATGATTATAAGAGGGTTCTGAAATAGAGGTTAGATAATACAAAAAATAGAAGAAAGATAAGATATAGGACATTCCTGTTCAATTAGAATGTCCAAAAATTTTATGAATAGGAGTGGTTTATATTGTCAAGTATTTGGACTAAAGAGGAAATTAAGACTTTAAAAAACTTAATAGAAAAGGGTTGGACTAATAAGGAAATTTTTGAAAATGGCATGCTTGAGGGAAGAAGTTTCAGGGGCATTAAAGATAAAAGAACAGAAATTTCCATTAGTAATATGCCTCTCAGATCTCCAGGTTTTGTATCTGCTGATTATGCCAAAAGGAATAAGTTGGATACTGTTAAGGAACTTAAGGTAGAATTTAATATTGAAGATGATTTGGAACCTATTATTACCAAAAAAGAAGATGGTTATACTTATCAGGAAATTGCTGATGCTTTAAATCATGATTTTAACTATATTAAAAACAAATTAGAACAATGGTCTGTCTTCAAGCGTATGTTTAATGTTATTTTCAATAGAAACCCTAAATTGGAAGAGGTTTTTTTCTCTTCTGATGATGAATATAATTTGGGAGAGGAATTTGAATTCGAGGAATTATGGTCTATTTTCAATGATTGGATAGAAAGAAAAAGAACAGAAATTCATATTCCTCAAGTAAGTCAAGATTCTAATGATACTAAAAAATATTTAATAATTCAAGATACACATATTCCTTTTCATGATGAAGAGTTTTTAGTAAGTATTATAGAAAAACACAAAAATGAAATAGATGGCTTGATTATTGCAGGAGATTTTTTAGATTGTTATAGTATTAGTCCTTTCCCTAAATATAAAGATATTTCTTTAAGAGAGGAACTAACTGAAGGGGTTAAAATATTACAATATCTCAGTGAGAATGTGAAAGAAATTATTGTAATTACAGGTAATCATGAACGACGTGTGACAAAAGCTATTCATAGGAATTTAGACAAAAATATGGCATTTTTAATACAAACAAATCTTTTAGATTTTATATCTAGGGGTCTTGCTCTAGAAACTATTGGGCATGAATTAAGTAATATTGAAGTTATTGATAATTGGTATTATCAGATTGGAGATGCTATTATTGGTCATCCTGAAATATATAGCTCAGTTGAATTAAAATCTGCTGTTAAATCATATGAATGGTTTAAGAAATGGCAGGGTAGACTAAATTTGGATGAATTTAGATTTATAAGTCATGCTCACACCCATAAGGCAGGAGTGGCTTATGTGGAAGAAGCCAGTAAGCTCCACATGGTTGTGGAGACTGGAGCATGTTGTTTGACCCAAGATTATGCAATAAGAGCAGAGAGTAGGGGTAAGTATACTCCTCCCCAAAATGGTTATGTCCTTCTTATACAAGAAAATGGTAAAACTAATTTAAATAGAACACGGTTATTTATTCAAGATGTTTATCAATAAAAAGGGGTATTGTGTTTTTGAATAATTTAATAAAATATTCTGATAAAATTAAGCAAGTTCATAATCAAGTGAAAAAAGCCAAACAAATTCTTAAGTCTGAATTTTTTGGCATAGATGATGTTATAGATCAAATTCTACAATCTATAGAGCCTTGGTTAGCTATGCCAGAAGGACAAACTAAGCCCACAATAATAAACTTGTGGGGTATGACAGGCACGGGTAAAACAAGCTTAGTACGCAGGATGGCAGAAATTTTAGAAGAAGATTTAATACAAGTAGATTTAGGAGAATATACTGATCATTTAAAATTCGATTTAATACAGGTAGATTTAGGAGAATATACTGATCATTTAAACTTCACAGAGTATTTTCATATGAATTTTGAAAAATACAATTCAGTTCCTGTTATGATTTTGTTAGATGAGATACAAAATCCAAGAACAATTAATGAACATGGTTTTGAATTAGATAGAAGCAACTTAAGAGGATTGTGGTCTTTACTCTCTGATGGTAAGCTTTTTCCTGAGCAGGAAACTTCTTATGATTATTATATCAGCAAAATTCTTAATACTATTTTAATTTATAAGAGAGACAATCAAATTCCCCTTATGCATACTGAGTGTATTTATTTACATTTCTCTGATTGTTTTAATAATAATTCTAATTGTTCTAGTAAATCATCCTTTTCAGCTCGGATAGTTTCTCAATATGGTTCACCATCTGATTATAAAACTTGTAAGTTAGGGCGGGAAATTTTAGAAGAACAAAAAAACAATTGTGCTAATTTAACTCCTTGGGAAGAATTAACTGAATGGGAACCTATAGACCCAATTGGTTTTAAATTGCTTTCTATTACAGAAATAAAAGATTTATTTTTAAGCAAAATCACAGCACAAACAACACAGAATAAATTTGGTGATTTTTTTGATTTAATGGAAAAGGATTGTCTAAGTGGGCTATACATCTTGTTAAAGATATCCTTACATACACCGCCCCAAATTGTATTGGATTTTTCTCAGTCCTTAATTTTTATTACTGGTAATATGGATGAAATTTATGTAGAAGCTTGTTCAGCCAATCCTGACATTACTCCAGATCAGCTTCATGAATATTCAAAAAATATTACTGTCCCAGATGTTAAGCAGGCTCTTATGAGAAGATTCCGCCCTGAACAAGCAGCTAGATTAGGTAATAATCATATTTTATATCCTACTTTTACAGAGGAGACCTTTAGGAAAATTATTAATAATAAGCTTAAAGAAATTAATACTTTTTTTAAAGAAAAATTTAATATAAATTTATTTTTTGATTTTTCTGTAGAAAACATAGTTTATAAAGAAGGAGTCTTTCCAACTCAGGGAGCACGTTCTGTTTTATCTACAATATCTTTTCTGATAGAAGCTTTTATTCCTAATGCCTTATATCTTTTGTTTAGTAAGCAAGATTTAACTGATAAAATAGATATTATGATAAAAATAGATGAAGACCAAGAAAAAATATATTTCTCCTATCAAGATGAGGTTTTTTTTGAACATAAAATTTGTTTACATATAGAATCTTTAAGAAAACCCCATTATGATAATGAATCTATTCAAGTAGCTATACATGAGGCTGGACATACTATTTGTTCTATTATAGAATGTGGTATATATCCTAATAAAGTTACAGCTTTTTCTTCTGCTTCTAATAGCATGGGATGCACAGATTTAGGTTATCATAAAAAGATCATGCATAAAGGTGCATTAAAAAACAGAATAGTTTTCTTATTAGGGGGTTGGGCAGCAGAAAAGATTATTTTTGGTGAGGATTATATATGTAGTGGTGCTAAGGAAGATATTTTACAAGCTAGTTATTTAGCTTCTGATTTAGTGAAAAGATTTGGCATGGGAGATATTCCTATTTTTAAGACTAGGATAAACAATCCTGATGAGGGAGCTATTACAGAAACTTCTGAAGATGTAGAAAAAATAAAAAAATTAATTGATGAATGTCAAACTAAAGCAATTAATATCATTAAGGATAATGAGCTTATTTTATTGGATTTATCCCAATTATTGTTAGAAAAAGCAAATGTTAATCAAAAAGATTTAGAGACCTTATTAAATAATCATAATAAAATTATAAATTCTCAAGAATCTATAAAGGATAAATTTGAAAAAAGATTGAAAGATATAATGAACTAAATAAAATAAGAGGTGGTGATTTTAATGTTCCAAAAAATTGGGTTGTTTTTAATAATTGGTCTATTGATTTGTAGTGTTGCTTATGCTCAGAGTAATTCTGGAGCATGGGGATATGGGAATTCTGATAAGGATCAAGTTAAAAGAATGGAGCTTTTATATCCACGCTATATTTCTGCTAGATTAATTATTGAATTGTTTGGAGGTTCTGCAATTCCTCCTTCCTCTTATTATGGAGGAGGCAATTATGGAGGAGGCAATCAAGGGAATAACAGAGGTAATTCAGGTTACAACAGGGGTAATCAGGGAAATAACAGGGGTAATTCAGGATATAATAGAGGCAACAATGGCAATAACAGTTATAACCGAGGTAATTCAGGCTCTCATGATAATAGGGGTAATAACAATGGGGGATTTGAATATAGCAGATAATAAGTAAGGTGAACTACCACCTGACAAGAGAAATCAAAGATTTCTCTTCAGATCAGGTGGCTTCTGAAAATGAAGTCTAAGTTCACCAGACTCAGTTTGTAGAAATACAAGCTACGTTAGAAATGTGATAATA
>Ga0307377_10001580_pt1 | contig 28410 bp, 23 predicted proteins | sample TR3MG_FD_202535 | JGI IMG/M metagenome (GOLD analysis project Ga0307377, IMG submission 202535) | Soil microbial communities from Risofladan, Vaasa, Finland - TR-3 | ecosystem: Environmental > Terrestrial > Soil > Coastal area > Acid sulfate soil | place: Finland: Risofladan, Vaasa | collected... | reverse complement strand
ACCCTTTGCTTGCGCCATGGTGTCACGCACCGTAAAATCCACGGCTCTTTGCCGGAATAGCTCAGTTGGTAGAGCGGCGCATTCGTAATGCGTAGGTCGTAGGTTCGATTCCTATTTCCGGCACCAATATCAATGACTTACGAAAAAGGCCCGCCGTCGAAAGCGGGCCTTTTTCGTGTCCTAGTGTCCCCGTTTTGTCCCCAATATGTCTAGCGCATATCCGACGTATATCTTTATCTATCAAAATTGTTGTCCCCGTTTTGTCCCGTTACACGTGGCGGGCGCCGTGTGCCTAGTCAACTCCTGACTGCACACAGGGCACCCGACACACCCAAGGGCCTCCAGGCTCCCGATCAGCCTTAGGCCACGCAATATGGCGCGCGCGATCCTCGCGGTGGTTTACCTGGTAGCATCGCGCTGGCGCACGCACGGGACCCCGGCGCGCGCGGGTTGCTTGTCCTGAGACGGCGCCGGCCTATCCTGCGCAGATGCCCAGCCGTCGAACGCCGAAACGCACGCACCGCACCCTGTCGATTGACCTGCTGGCCGATTGGCGACCGTTCACCGATCCACTGCCTAGCCCCAACGGCCCGCGCGACTGGCAGCTGTACGGCACAGTGACGATCGATGGCACGACGGGCGGCCTTGCATGGAAGCCTGGCAGTTATGCCATCGTCACCGGCGGCGCGTTGCGCGAGCTGGGCATGTGGGAGCACATCGACGTGTCCAACACGGTGGCTATCGACAAGCCACCCGGCCACGAAGGCGCACCGCGGAATGCGGTAGAAGCGGGCTGGGGCAGCGCGTACACGCGCGGCATGTGCTGACCGCGTGCGGTGCGCGCAGTCGCCGTGGTGGGCGCCAGGAGATATGGCCCCCGATCGCGCGCAAGACCTGACTCGGCTGTCGGGCAAATCCCGCGATAGCCTCGTCCTTAAGAATCGAAAGCCCATCGACTTGACAGTACGGTATGCTAGGCCTACGCTTGCGCTCATGCGTCCGGCCCCGAAATTCCATGGAATTTCGGGGCCGGACGCATGACTAAGTCCTTGAAAACTATCTTGTTGTATTTCACCCAACAGCGGCGTACCCTTCCGGGCACGGAAGGGTACGCCGCTGTTGGGTCAAGTGCATCAGTATTGAATTCTTGGTCTTACTAGCGCATGATTACTACCGACAGGTAAATCCTGGGGAAACCGCGATACCCCTAAAGGCGTCGTAAACGTACTCTAAGTACGTCGGATCCAGGGTCTGTCACCTACACCAAAAAGGCCCCTGAGTAAGGGGCCTTTTTTTGTCTTGCTAAAGGAGAAAGGATTGTCTCTGTGCATTTACGCCGACGAAAGCGGAGATCTCGGCTGGTCGTTTGATGCACCCTACGGGACAAGAGGCTCCAGTCGCTACCTGACCATCGCGGCTATATGCGTCGATGAAACCAAGTGCCACCATCTGAATCGCGTGATTCGTGGGCTGTACAAAGCTGCTCGATGGAACACCAAGCAAGAAAGAAAATGGATTGACACGAGCACCAAGTCACGACTCCATTTCGCGCAAGAAGCCGCCAAGCTGCAGCAACTGCATCCGGACATCACGTATCACGCGATTGTTGCCAACAAGCGGGCGGTGCTCCCGCACCTCCGCGACGACCCCAATAAGCTCTACAACTACATGCTGAAGTTGATGCTTGTCGATGAAATGGCTAAGCACCAGCAGGTCTGTTTCATGCCCGATAACAGATCTGTAAAAGTGGCCAGCGGCAATTCGATGCATGACTATCTGCAGACCACTCTGTGGTTCGACCTGGGAGTTCCGACCCGTCTTGAAACGATCTCCACGGATAGCAAGAAGTGCATGGCGCTCCAATTCGCGGACATGTTGGCCGGCATCGTTGGCAGCAGCTTTGAGATTGGCGGCTCCCCCCACTTTCAAGCGCTCAGGGGGCAAATTCACCTGAGGAAGCTCTACTTTCCTCGGTAATGGCCGAGTTCTATGTCGGCTGGCGCCTGACAAGCAGTCAGATTAGACCGGACTGCGGGATACTACCGTGGCGCCAAGCTCCGCACGAAGGTTAAACCGGCACCCGCGCGAGTGCGGTGGGACGTCCACCGCGCACTGAGGGACGTACACTCAGAGCACTTCGCGGTTGGCACCTGCACAAGCGCTATATGCGGTCAGACTAGCCCCTCGAGATGGATCGTTCCATTGCCCTCCAGCAGTTCTTTAACTCGGGGGATACAGGCCGACCAGTCCGGTCCGATCCTGTGGATTGCGCCTGAAATCGAATAATTCATCTCGGCCAGCCAATCGGCTCGGTTCAAGAGCAAGGCAGCGGTAAGCCGTTGGCTGGTCGACATGACTTTCATTTCTCCGCCTAGGGCACGACGAACACAATGGATAACCGCATCCATGTCTTGAGCACTTTGCATCCGCGAATTCACGCCCTCGATTTCGAGGTGCTCTTGGGCCTCAGGGATGCAGGCCAGCCAAGTCGGGCCAATCCTTCTGATTGTATCGGCCAACGTGTAGTGCATCTCGACGAGCCAGTCCCCCCGATTTAGTAGCACCGCCGCAGTGAGCTTTTCGCTCGTCGACATGACATCAAACCCACCGCGGGCTGCTCGCCTGGCGCACGCCATGACCTGATCGAATACGAAATCTGAATCACTCGACATATTCGGCGCATTCTGCATAAAAAGGCCCCTTCGGTTGTTTGCTGACGGGTCATTTGTAGCTGTAGAAGTTTTATTCATTTGCAATCTAAGCAAAGCAGTTAACAGTAGGTCTTCAAGCGCGGCCAGCGCGTGGAAGTAGGAGATGGTAAAGGTGTCGCGGGCGGCCAGTGGCGCGCCTTGGCCAACGACCTCGTACCACTCTTCCTTCAGCAACCATGCCATCTAGGATTGTCCAGATTGTGTGTTGGCTTGCAGCCAAGCAGCGGGCCAGCTGTGTGACAGTCATGGGCTGCAGCCGTAGTGCTTGAGGAACTCGGGTGTGAAGCGGCGTGGGCTTAGCCATTCGCAGCTCCCGCGTCTTTATGTTCTCGAACAAAAATGTGCCCGAACCCTAGCTTTTCAGCTGCTACGCGTGCTGCGGCGTCAGATGCCACCCGCCTTGCGGGGTCGGCCAGCTCCGCGCGACGGATCAGGACTTCGGCGATGGGTCCGATTTCCTCCCGTGCCTTGGCCTGATCAACGCTAGCGCGCGCGGCGCGCTGGCACTCGATTTCTCTAGCCACAAGTCCACAAACTGGGTCTTTGCCCCTCGCTGCTACCTTGGCTATGCCCGCCTGAATCTCAGCAGGCGAGTACGTTTCTTCGACAATGACCGCGGCTGGGATTTCATTTCGGTACCAGCAGACCAGTCCGCTTGGCCGTTTGATATAGATTTTCTCTTCCCCAGCAGCAGAAGCAGAACTGGTATCTCGCGCGCACGCGGTGCTGCTGCTTTTTTGTTTAGTCTTGTTGTGTGGGGTAGTGCTGCGTTTATCCCCCACTTGGCGATGGATGGCTTCACCATCCTTGATTTGACCATCCATCGCCAAGTGGGGGATGGTCGGATCGTCGGGCGCAACTGGGTCCCGAAACGCAAAGTGAAGCCATTCCCATTTTCCGTCAGCGGTGCGGCGCCGCTGCGCGCGATAAAACCCCTGCTTTTCCAGTTCTTTTCGGGCGCTGCGCCAAGTGACCTCAGAGATCCCGAGGGCGCGCTGGATTTGTGAAACATAAATTGTCCAGTTCGGCCTCCTGCTCAGGTCATGCAAATACAACCTCACCAGTCTTGCGGTTGTCCCAAGGGGACGCTCAGCATCAAATTCAACCATCTCCCTGGGTGCCATGATGAATGGCTCAGGATCTCGCCGAGTGATGTAAGTGATGCCCGTGTTTTTGTGGTCAGCCACGATGCACCCTCGGAGCTCGCGTGGCGTAGACTTCGCACGCGGCGGGCACGCCAGGGATCACACCTTGGCCGCGCAACTCCGCCCGGCAAACGCCACGCATCCGAGTCTGCACAGTCCTTAACCCACGCCGGCAAGCTCGCGCCGCGAGCGCCACCGGCAGGGCCGGCTCCTGGCCGACGGTCGCCGGCGCGGCCGCGACCGACCAGCCCGCGGCTAGGGCTGCGTCCAGATACTCTTCTACCGCCAGCATGCCTGCGGCTGGATCATTCTGCACAAGGCTCGCCTCGCCGCCGTCGATCGTGACATCCAATGCACTCCCCGCGCTGCGCATGTCCTTTCTTTCCCGCTTCCGTGAGCTGCGCAAAAAGCGCACAGCGTCGGCGGTATCCCGCCCACTAGCCACGAGCAGCCAGGCCTCGTTGATGAGGGTGAGCCGGTCATCGTCGCCCCGAACGAATCGCAGTTGATCAAGTGCAACGACGAGCGCCGGCTCCGGCAGGGAGTCCAATGCCCGCTTGACGATTTTGGAATACGTGCGCTCATTCATGACCCACCTCCCGCCCTCGAGCCGCCGCGCGGGTCGCCAGCTCGGCTTTACTGGGTCGCCCGCGCCCACGTCGCGGTTCACTCCCTGCAGCTGAGGCTGGTAGCGCTGGTGCTCCCGCTACGCCAGAGCTCATCGCGAAGCTCAAAATGTCCGCGACCTTCACCATCCTTCTTCCACAGACCAGCATGGTTGGAAGGGGGAATCGGCGCCGGGTAAGCAACTGCGCCGCGCTCGATTGCGGATTTTGCGGCGGCGGCAAGCCCAAAAACTCTGGGCAATAAAGGGCCTCAGCCGGCGTTACAAAGAGCCGGCCACGCGTATTAAACGTGGGATTCATTTTATTTTCTCAGGAAATGCGGTATTAATTCCGCATCACCAATCTATCCGTGAATTATTTGGAGTCAATCAATTCAAATTGTTAAATCAAAAAGGATCAAACAGTATCAGGCAGTATCAAAGCGTATCAATTAGTATCAAGGTGTATCTTTCTTGGCGCCGGACTTGAATAAAAACTGAATGAATTATAAACTTAGATGGCGCCACGACAGACTGGGACGGTCTGCGCCAGCAGGGGCGGTCATCGCGCCCGCCAAAACGGTATCCGCTGGCAATGCACTCTGAAATACCGTTTATGCATTATTCAATTCCGTAGGTTGGTCACGAAAAGCACATCAAAGGGCACTCAGCAGAAGTGTGCAGAAGTTAGAGAAAGTGTGCACTTTGAAAAATTAGCCTACCCATAAAATTGTGGCCTTATTAGGCGGCGGTCGGAGCACCCAATCGACGCCACTTTCGAAGAAAACCAGAGCGCGGGCCCGCTCATGGACGATGCGCGAGCCTGCGACGTGTGGATAGCGCAGGTACAGCCCATGGACGGCGACAATTGCCACTCACTGGGCGCGTCGCTCTGTCGTCAAGCAACAAGCCAACCACTGGTTGAAGGCTGCCATATCAAAAGCCGGCCAGCAGAGCTGGGTACTGCGGGTGAGGGGGCTGCGCGACGTCCCCACGACGGTAGAAGCAAGCCCCGCTCTCTAACCCGGCGACCTGGAAACCCACCGTACCAAGCAAAACACTGAAGTACCTCCGGCGCGGCGGCTCCCCTCTGAACCCGCTTTTGATCCTCCGAAGCCCCCGGCGATCCATAAATTTCAAGGCACTGTCGAACCCCCAAGCTCCCAGCATCTTCTAGGCGGGAACCTGCCCACCTTCGGTGGGCGCCCAGTCTGACCGGGCGCGAGCGCCCTCATGCACTCCAAGTGGCTCCGCCCCTTGAAGCTCACACACCATGCACGCCCGCGGCACCAAGAGCACAAGAAAAGGTCCGCAATCCCGCACCGCCGCTAGGTTTTCCATGGCGCCACCATGGGCGCCACTGCGCCCGATTGTTGACGGTGGCGGGTGTCAGATTGGCGCCACTGATGACGCCAGCGCAAATCGTTGAGATGAGTTGGTTTAGACGGTACTCATCCATAGAAAGTGGCGCCGTCGTTCTGCGCGTTTTGAAATTGGCACCGCCAGAAGCACGAAAATGGCACCGCGGGAAAACTGCGCAAGGCCACTGCATACCCTCGAACCGCGCCCGTCGTCGCGGACTGGGAGTCCAATGCAGTGAACACTTCGAACAGCCGAACCAAGTCCCCGCGCGGGCGCCTACACCTGCGTTTGGCGCAGCGTGAAATTGCCGAAATCCAGAATGCTGTGAAGGCGACCGGCGCTACCTCGCCAGCAGCACTGGTCCTCAATCTTGTGCGGCAACAGGCCCAGACTGACGGGCTGATCGTTGGTATCGAGCGGCAGTTGCAGGCGGTCGTCGATGTGGCTGTCGGTGCCGCTGTCGCCCAGTTAGGCGATCGACTGGCGGCCGACCTGGCCGCAATCTCCACGGCCGTCGCGGCGGTGTTTGGTGCAGTCGAAGACCGCCCGAGCAAGGCCCAGCTGTCCGGCTTCATTGAACACGCATTGAAGCGCGCGATGGGCGGTGGCGCATCCACGCCAACTGCTGCAGGCACGGCCACGCCCGGCGCCACAGTGGCGCCATGATTACCATTTCCAAGATCGCCAACGCGGGGGCGGCGCTAGGCTACTACTCGGAGAAAGACGACTACTACCGCCAGGGCGGCGGCGCGCCTGCTGCTTTCATAGGCCGCGGTTCGGCAGAACTCAAATTGTCCGGCGCGATGACTAGTCAGCGTGACGCGCAGGCCTTCGCGAACGTTATGGCACGAGGCGGCGGCAACTCCGGGCGGCACACGCCTGGCTGGGACGTCACTTTCTCCGCGTCAAAATCCGTGAGCGTGGCCGCCCTCGTCGGCGGCGACGACTGCCTGATCACAGCCCACGAGCGCGCCGTCGCCCGTGCGCTGGAACACATCGAGCGCCACGCCATCGTCACCCGCCAGCGCGGCGCTGTGGGCCAAGGCTATGAGTGGCGTCACGGCGCCGGCATGGTGGCCGCGACATTTAGGCATGCGACCAGTCGCGAGCAAGACCCACAGCTGCACACACATTGCGTGATCGCGAACATGACCCGCGACCGCGCCACCGGCGAGTGGCGGGCGCTGGACAGCCGTGAGCTTTACCGCATACAGAGCGAAGCGGACGCCATCTATGTCACCGAGCTTGCGAGTGAGGCCCGGCGATTGGGTTACGCCGTCGAGTTGCGGATTGATGCCAAGGGCCATCCACAGCTAGAACTGGGTGATGTACCTCAGGCAATCCGCGAGCATTTTTCAGCGCGGTCCAAGCAAATCGAGGCCCGGCTGGCCGACCGTGGCCTCACCCGTGAAACCGCGAGCCCTGACCAGAAGCAAGAAGCCACGCTTAAGACCCGCGCCAAGAAAGAACTGGTTGACCACGCGGCGCTGCGAGAACGCTGGTGCGATCAGGCTCGCGCCGCGGGCTACGAACCGGCCCAACGGCCCCTGCCGCTTCCCGCCGATCGAGACCCGATGAAAGTTGCCGCGGCGGCGGTGCGGCAGGCTGCCGAGCATCTGGGCGAGCGCGACGCGCGTTTCTCCGCACGAGCGCTGGAACATGAAGCCCGCCTCTTCGCCGAGGGGCGCGCGGATGGCGAGCAAATCTGCGCGGCTATCGGTGAGCTGGCGACGCGCGGCGAGCTGGAGCATCGGGATGTGCTGACCCGCGCAGCCGGTGGCCGGCGGGAATCGGCGACCGGGTTCACGACGCGCGCGGGCATCGTGACCGAATCGAAGATGTTGCTCGGGGCCCACAAGCTGCGCGACCGAACCGCTTACATCGGCCCGACCGTCGCGACGTCCGGACATCGGCAGCGCGAAGCCGCTGCTGCCATCCGCGCCCAGGAGATCGCCATCGGTCGCGAGTTCACCACGGAGCAGCGCGTAGCCACGACAGCGATACTGACCACCGGCCAAAGCATCCATATTCTGCACGGGCACGCGGGCACGGCGAAGACAAGCAGCGTGTTGGCGGCTCTGCGCAACGCCGCCGAGGCTCATGGCTACACGGTGCGAGCGCTGGCGCCGACTAATGATGCTGCGCAGAAGCTGGGCGACAGCATCAAGGCCACGCCCTCCACTGTGGCCAGCCACCTTCTTCGCGAATGCAAGTCGGAGATGGGGGGCGGTGCTAAAACGAAACCCGCGCTGTGGATCGTGGACGAGGCGGGGTTGGTCTCGGCAAAGGACATGCAGCGGTTGCTCGAAAAAGCCGCGAGCGAGCACGCCACCGTGGTGCTGGCGGGCGACACGAAGCAACTTGGCAGCGTGGAGGCTGGCGCTGCCTTTGAGCAACTGCGGGACCGCTTCGGATCCGTCGACCTTACCGACATCAAGCGTCAGCGAAACGAGGTGCTCCGCTCTGCCGTCTACGACGCCGAGCGCGGCGACGTGCGCTCGGCGCTGGCGAAAGTGCCCGTAGTCGAGGCCAAGACTCGCGAGGCCCGTGTCGAGGAAATCACGCGGCTGTACATGACCCGAACGGTCGAACAACGCAAGGACACTCTGGTGCTGGCGCCGGGTAAGGATGACCGCGAGCAGATCAACATCGCTATTCGCGAAGCGCGCCAGCAGCGCAGCGAGCTGGGGCGCGAAACGACGGTCGAGTCGCTGCAGAAAGCAGACATGACCCGCGCGGAGCGCAAGCAGGCGGCGCGCTACCAGCCCGGCATGATCATTGAGGCCGGTCGCGGGTTCCACCGTGGCCCCGACAAGGGCAATCGCGGCGAGGTGGTTTGCGTCGAAAAGGGAAAGGTCGTGGTGGTCTTCGATGGCGGCCACGAGTGGCGATTCGATCCGCGCAAAACCACCTCGATCGCAGTGTTCGAAGGTCACCGCGCGCTGCGCGTGGCCGAGGGTGACCGACTGGTCGCCAAGGCAACCATCCACGCGGACGAAGGCCTTGGTAGCAAAGCCGTGGAAATCAAGAACGGCACGCAGCTAGAGGTTGTTCGAGTGCGCGACGACGCCATCATCGTGCGCGATCACCTCGGTACAGAGCTTGCCATCGGCCGAGAGGCCCAAGTGGACTACGCGTATGCGCAAACGGTCCATCAGGCGCAAGGGCAGGATTACGCCCACGTCATCGCTCACTCGGAGAGCAAACGCGAAAACCTCGCTTCGCTGTCCAGCCTATATGTGACCATTTCCCGCGCCCGCGAATCCGCCGTTGTGGTCAGCGACTCGAAGAGCAAGCTCGTCGAGACACTGGAACGCAATACCGGCAGGAAAGTGACGGCGATGGAACGCCTGCACGAGCAGGTGCAAACCGCGCCTTATCAGCTTGGCCAGCTTGCCGAGCACCAGCGCGCGCAGCAGCAACCGTCCTCGATCGATCGCGTGCAGCTCGATCCGCAATCGCCGCAGCAACTCAGACTGCCGCCGACGCCGGGGCGCGACCAAGATCGCGACGACGGCCTGTCGTGGGTCTAAAAAACTGCGCAAGGCCACTGCATACCCATGCGGGCAACGTGTTCGCCAACAAGGAGTTCCCATGTTCATCATCGAAACGATCAAGACCAAACTGAGCCGCATTCGGTGCTCGCTGCCCTTCGGTATCACCGAGTCTGTTGGTGGCGATGGCATCATTGCCACGGGCGCGGAGTGATCACCATGCGCCTACTCAAGGTCCGTGTGGAAGAAGTCATCATCGGCGCCCTTCTAGGCCTCGGCGCCGCGTTGGCGGTGCTGTCGCCTCTGATCCTGTTCACCCACTTGCCCATGCCATCGATCCTATCCGTGGTCTGGCCGTTCGCGCTGCTGCAGGCCGACCCAAACCGTTGGACGTTGCTGCCCCACGCCATCGTGAGCGTGGGCGGCTGGGGCGGGTTGATCCTCGGTGGCTGGTTCGCCGCGCGCCAGACCGAGGAGCAGCATTTGCGTGGGATGCGCTATGTGGCCGAGCCGGCAGCGGCAGCGGATGCGCTGCAGGCCATCGAGACCGGCCGCATGTCCACGCAGCAGAAAGCCCATAAGGTCCGGGGCGTGACCATCGGTGGCGTGGAGTGGTCACGCAGCCGTGAAACTGAGCACGCGCTGGTAATTGGCTTGCCCGGTAGCGGCAAAACCGCCGGCGTGCTTCGCCCGCTACTGGAGCAGGCGTTAGACCGCGGCGATCGAGTGATTCTCCACGATCCCAAGGGCGATTTTACGGCGTCGCATTATGACCCTGCGACCACGGTGCTGCTGGGCCCGTGGGACAGGCGCTGCCACCTTTGGGATGGCGCGAGCGACATGGATAGTCCCGCGCTCGTTGACGAATTCGCGGCTGCCGTCTGTGGCGTTGCGACCGCTGGAGAAAATCAGCACTTCCACCGAGGCGCAGCAACGATTTTGGGCGGCCTCGTCAAGTCCGCGCAGGTGGAAGGAAAGCGCTGGACATGGGCGCAGCTCGCGGACGCGCTGCGCCGCGAGCCGGTGCCGATGATCAAGCGTGCCGCTATGGGCGACGCGCTCGTCCAGGGCGGATTTCCAAGTCTCTTCACTCCCGGAAAGGGGGAGCTCACCAATGGCGAGCGCGGCGTGCTGTCGACGCTGTCCAATTGCTCGCGCATGCTGATGCAACTTGGTGCTGTGGAGCATGCGCGTCCCGATGCGCCGCGCTTCTCACTCCGTGGCTGGCTGGCGGGAACGACGCACAGCGAAACGCGCCTCGTCATCCTCAATTCAAGCTCGTTGTATGCGCAGGCGTGTGAAGCGCTTTGGGGCAGCATGCTGGCCGCCGCCAGCGCGACCATCGTGTCGGCGATGCCCGAGCGAAGCGCCGACGAAGAAGGCCTGTGGCTGATCCTTGACGAAGCGAGGCAGCTGGGTGGCGTTGCGCTGGAACGCATTCAGACTATTGAGGAAGTCGGCCGGTCGCGAGGTGTGCGCGTCGTGCTGGGCCTGCAGGATGCACAGCAGCTTGAGGCGGCAGTGGGCCGTGAGAAAGCCGGGCCGATGGTGTCGATGCAATCGACGCGGTTTTGTCTGCGCTCGGCGCCCACCGCCGCTGAGCAGATGACGCACACGGTGGGCGAGCGCGAAATCAAGCGAATCACCAACACCGCGACGACGGGCGCGGTGCAGGGCAAGACGTCCAGTTACGATAGAGTGCCGGTGCTCACCACGTCAGATCTCACCAGTCTGCGCGTGACACGCCGAAGTGACGGCACAGCAGACATTGACGTTCTGGTCATGATCGAGGGCTGCATCGGCAAGCTGGTCGCCAACAGCGGCACACCGATGCCGCAGCGCGCCACGGCGTTCGAGCCGTGCGAGGCATGGTGTGCCGGGTTGCCGCCTGCAGAGACACAACCGGAGTCCTGTCCAGATACCACCCCACATACCGACTTTGGCGGCGACGAGGTAGACCATCCCTTTGACTGGGGGCAGGCATGAAGCCCACCCGCGCGGCGAAAATCCACGACGGCTGGTCGAACGGGGGGCGACGAGATTCGTTTGCATGTGCCGCGAGCATCCGGTCACGGCCATCTTGGCGTGCGCCTGATCGACTACCTGCGGCTCGTCATCGTGTCGCTGCAGTCCGATCACGCCCTCAGCGATGACGAGGCCGCCGAACTGACGCTCAACCTCACCACGGTGCTTTGCATCAGCGACGCGCACTGGCATGGCTACACGCCCGAAGCCACAGCCTGCGCCGTCTTCCAGTCGCACCGCCACAACCGACTTTCCTGAGTTCGAAGGAGCCAACCATGCGTATCCTCTTCCGTCTGCTTTTTGCTTCCCTGACTTTCGCGCTCGGCTGGGCACTTTTCCGCCAAGTGCTGCCCGAGCCCGCAGCGTCCGCGGTCGCGATCGTCCTCGCGCTCGCTGAACTGTTCGCGCCGTTGGTCATCCGCACCGGAACGAACAGCGGGATGGGCGGCGGCGTGCGCCTGTTCATGCGCCTGGGTGCGACCCTCATCACTTGGCCGATGGTCGCGTGGGGGTTGTCCGCCGCGGGTCTCGCGGATCGCCCTGCGCGCATCGCCATCGCCGCTGCCATCGCCAGTGCCGTCGGCGTGATGGCCGCCGGCCATGGCAGCGGTCGCGACACCGTGCGCCTATGGGCCGTTACGGCCGCGGTCGCTGTGCCCGCGTATGCGCTCGCGCGCGCGCTCATCAGCGTGCCGGTGGATTCGCTCGCCGTAGCGTGCGGCTGCGGCGCTGTCGCCGTCGCGTTACTGGTCGCGAGGCAATCCATTGTCTGGCCAATCCAGCACGAACGCGTGCTGGCTCTTGCAGCGGGCGCTGCCTCGCTCGCTGGCGTATTGGCCGGTGTCCTCGTTTTCGTGTGAGGTGGTCACTATGTGGTACACAGCACGTACCAAGCGCGGCCTAGGTAAGCAACACCATCTACCCCGGGGATTGGTCCATTGGGCCCAATGAACCGGGCAGGCGCTTCTGCAATAATCCGTACGTCACGTACGAACCCCTGAGCTCCATGTCCCAAACTAAACTGATGAGGTCAATTGTCGCGGGCCATAGCGATCCTGTTCTCGGTCGATTCCATCACCACAAATGTCACTGATTTGAAAGGCTATGGTGCAAAATGGCTCATGGATGCGCTCGCGACGGGATTTCTAAATCGATGATGACGGCGATCAGCCACCGTCGTTGGAGGGGAGGGTGACCACCTTCAACGAAGATTCCCGGGTCAAGATTCCCGCCTTACTGCACCTCTCGCGGCTTGGCTACCGCTATCTGTCGCTGAAACAGGCGCATCGCGATACGCGCAACAATATCTTTCCGGACATCCTCGAATCGGCGTTGCTGCGCATCAACCCCGATCTGCGCCAGCAAGATCTGCCGGGCCTGCTCGATGAGCTCCAGCTCGATCTGCAGAACGAGGACCTCGGCAAGGCCTTCCACAAGCGCCTGACCGCCCGCTCGGGCGTGCGCCTGATCGATTTCGACAACCTCGACAACAACAGCTACCACGCCGTCACCGAACTGCCCTTCGAAAACGGCGAAGACAACTTCCGCCCCGACATCACCCTGCTGATCAACGGCCTGCCGTTGGCGATCATCGAGGTGAAGAAGCGCATGAACCCCGGTGGCGTGCTCGAAGAGCGCCGGCGCATGGATCGTCGCCACGCCAACCGCAAGTTTCGGCACTTCTTCAATCTGATCCAGCTGCAGGTGTTCTCCAACAACATGGAGTACGACGAGTCGGCCATCGATCCCGTGCAGGGCGCGTTTTACGCCGCGTCCACCTACGGCGAGGCGCACTTCAACTACTTCCGAGAGGAACGCGCCGCGGAACTGGCAAGCGCCATCGGGCCGCTGCAGGAAGGCGTCGAGGACGCCATCCTCACCGACACCAACCTGGTCAGCATCAAGGGCACACCGGAGTTCGAGCGCAACCAGTCCACCGACACGCCGACCCACCGCCTGCTCACCTCGCTGTTCAGCCGTCAAAGGTTCGGCTTCATCCTGCAATACGCGTTCGCTTGGCTGGACGAGGAGGAGGGCATCCAGAAGCAGGTCATGCGCTACCCCCAGTTGTTCGCCACGCTCGCCATCGCCGAGCGCCTGGCGGCCGGCGTGCGCAAGGGCATCATCTGGCACACCCAGGGCAGCGGCAAGACGGCGCTGGCGTACTACAACGTCCGATTCCTTACCGACTGGTTCCAGCAGCGCGGGCAGGTGCCGCGTTTCTATTTCATCGTCGACCGGCTCGATCTGCTCAAGCAGGCCCGCGACGAATTCCGCCTGCGCGGCCTCACCGTGCACATCATCGACAGCCGCGACGCGTTTGCCCGCGACATCAAGCAGGGCGGCGCCGCCCGCAACGACCGTGGCGCGGCCGAGATCACCGTGGTCAACATCCAGAAGTTCAAGGACGACCCGGACGTCGCCGCCGCGCAGGATTACAACCTCGCCGTGCAGCGCGTGTACTTCCTCGACGAGGTGCACCGAAGCTACAACCCCAAGGGTAGCTTCCTCGCCAACCTGGAACAGTCGGACCGCAACGCCATCAAGATCGGCCTCACCGGCACCCCGTTGATCGGCGACCAGCTCCAGTCCAAGGCGTTGTTCGGCGACTACATCCACAAGTACTACTACAACGCCTCCATCGCCGACGGCTACACCCTGCGCCTTATCCGCGAGGAAATCGCCACCCGCTACAAGATGCAGTTGCAACAGGCGCTGGCGGACATCGAAGTGCGGCACGGCGGCATCGAGCGGAAGGCGCTGTACGCTCACAAGCACTTCGTCAGCGCCATGCTCGACTACATCCTGCGCGACTTCGTGCAGTCCCGGATTACCTTCGGCGACGACAGCATCGGCGGCATGGTGATCTGCGACAGCGCCGAGCAGGCACGTGAGCTGCATCGCCAGTTTCAGCGACTCATGCCAGAGAACGCTGCGGCGACCATTGCTGAGCCGGCCAACGACGCCGAATACCGTCGGGAGCGCGTGGCCGAGGACGCTGCACGTTACGGCAAGCACCCGCTCAGTGCCGGCCTGATCCTGCACGACGAGGGCGACAAGACCACCCGCGAAGCAAAGATCAAGGACTACAAGCGCGGCAAGGTCGACCTGTTGTTTGTCTACAACATGCTGCTCACCGGCTTTGATGCACCTCGGCTCAAGAAGCTCTACTTCGCCCGCGTCATCAAGAACCACAACCTGCTGCAGGCACTCACCCGGGTCAATCGGCGCTACCACCAGTTCCGCTACGGCTATGTGGTGGACTTCGCCGACATTCAGGCCGAGTTCGACAAGGCCAACCGCGACTACTACGACGAGCTCACCGCCGAACTGGGCGACGAGATCGAGCACTACAGCCAGCTGTTCATGAGCGAGGAGGAGATTCGCGCCAACGTCGAGGCCATCCGCGAGGCGCTGTTCGCCTTTGCACTGGATGACGCGGAGCTGTTCTCGCAGCAGGTCGGCGAAGTTCAGGACCGCCAGCAGTTACTCGCCATCGTCAAGGCGCTCACCCAGGCGCGCGAGCTCTACAACCTGATCCGCCTCGGCGGCCACGAAGAGCTGGCCGGCTTGCTCGATTTCCGCAAGCTGCGCGTTCTTCACATCGAAGCGCAGAACGCGCTGGCCGCGCTCAACCTCAAGCACCAGCTGGAGCACGCCGACGACACCTCCGGCTTGCTCAATCAGGCGCTGGAGGATGTGATCTTCAAGTTCGAGAAGATCGGCGAGGCCGAACTCAAGCTAGCCGACGAGTTGAAAGATATCCTGCGCCGCACCCGAGAAGCCCTTGCCGCCACCCAGGACCCGCAGGATCCGGCCTGGATCCGGCTCAAGGACGAACTGGAGCGGCTGTTCAAGGCCAAGAAGCTCAGCGAAGTGAGCCAGCAGGAAATGCAGGCCAACATCAGCGCACTGCGCGACATCGAAGACCACGCCCGCGAACTCAACCAGGCCAATGCCAACCTATCCAGCCGCTACGGCGGCGACGCCAAGCTGATGCGCGTGCACAAGCGCCTGCTGGACTCGCATCGCCTCGGTAGCAACCAGACTCGCCTGCACGACGCCCTGAATGCGGCGAAGCGGGCGGCCGATCGCGCTGTGCTCGGCAACCGCGAGCTGCTGGGCACACCGGACTATTTCGAGAAGCAGCTCATGCCGATCATCGTGCGCTCGTTCCGCGACGCCCAGCCGCCCGGGCCGGATGCCGACACCTGCCGCCTGATCAACCAGCTGCTGGCCCGCGAATACCTCAACGAATCCCAGGGCCACTTGCCCTTCCAAGCGAATTGAAATGACTCCAGCAAGCGACAAGCCAACCAGTTATCAACAACAGACCCGCGACCTGATCGACGGCCTGAAGGCCGTGTGCGCCCAGAACGGCCTCGGCAACGACGGCAACGAATACAAGATCATCGTGCAGACCTTTCTGTACAAGCTTCTGTGCGATAAGTTCGCGTACGAGATGAAGCGCATTGAGCCAAAGCTGGCCAATGCAGACGACTGGATCGCCAGCTGGCAGGCTATGCACAAGGCCGAGCGCGAGATGCTGGAACTGCAACTGGGCGCCGATGTGCCGCGCCTCACCGCCGACTGGCTCATCCCCAGCCTGTTCAACCGCCAGAGCGAACCCGGTGTCGCCAAACTGTTCGACGACACCCTCATCGCCATTGCTGTGGCGAACAATGACATCTTCGCGGTGCAGACCGACGATGGTGAGAAGGTGCCGCTGTTCGATCGACTGAGTGATTACGTCACAGGCAGTACCGACAAGCGCGACGGATTTGTGCGCGCATTGTTCAACAAGCTGGTGGGCATCAGCTTCGAGCACCTGTTCGAACAAAAGTACGACTTCTACGCCGCCCTGTTCGAATACCTGATCAAGGACTACAACAAGGACAACGGCGGAAAGTACGCCGAGTACTACACCCCGCACGCGGTGGCCACCATCATGGCCGACATCCTGGTGCCCGAAGCCGAGCGCGGCTCGGTGAAGAACGTCACCTGCTACGACCCGGCCTCGGGCTCCGGCACGCTGCTGATGGCGCTCGCCCATGCCATCGGTGAGAACCACTGCAGCATTTTCTCGCAGGACATCTCGCAGAAGTCCTCCAGCCTCCTGCGCCTGAACCTGGTGCTCAACAAGCTGGTGCACTCCATCCCGCACATCACCCAGGGCAACACCATCCTGCACCCCGTGCACCGCGACCCGACATCGCCGAGCAATCTGCGGACCTTCGACTACATTGTCTCCAATCCGCCCTTCAAGATGGACTTCTCGGATTTCCGCGACGATCTGGAAAGTGATGCCAACGCCAGCCGCTTCTTCGCCGGCATACCGAACGTGCCGAAGAAGAAGAAGGAGGGAATGGCAATCTACCTCTTGTTCATCCAGCACATCATCGCCAGCCTGAAACCCGGCGGCAAAGCCGCCGTCGTGGTGCCCACCGGCTTCATCACCGCCGCCAGCGGCATCGAGTTGCGGATTCGCCAGAAACTGGTGGATGAGAAGATGATCGCCGGCGTGGTCTCCATGCCCAGCAACATCTTCGCCACCACCGGCACCAATGTCTCCATCCTGTTTTTCGACGTCAGCCAGCGCGAGCAGGTGGTGCTGATCGATGCCGCCGCGCTGGGCACCAAGGTCAAGGAAAGTAAGAACCAGAAGACTCTGCTTAGCCACGCCGAGGAACAGCGCATCGTGGACACCTTCAACGCTCGCGAGGCGGTGGAGGATTTTTCGGTGGTGGTGGGCTACGACGACATCGCGAAGATGAACTACTCGTTGAGCGCTGGACAGTATTTTGATGTAAAGATCGAGTACGACGATCTCACACCTGAGTCATTTGCAGCAGCGATTTCGGCCCATCAAGACCGATTGGGTGAGATGTTCAAGCAGTCGAAGGCAATGGAGGTTGACATCCAGAAGTCGCTACGAGGGCTGCTGCATGGCTAAGCCTATAGCAACGCGTCTGGGCAATGTCGTGAACTTCAAACGTGGTTACGACTTGCCAGAATTTGCCCGCACGCCGGGACCGTATCCGGTTATCAGCTCGGCGGGAATCTCTGGCTATCACAACGAGTACCGAGTCAGTGGCGAAGGCTTGGTGACTGGGAGATATGGGACCCTGGGAGAGATGCACTACTTCAGCGGTGACTACTGGCCGCATAACACTGCGCTATATGTCACCGACTTCAAGGGGAACTTTCCGAAGTACGTTTACTACCTGCTCAGCTGTCTTGGACATATGAACACGGGTGACAAGAGCACCGTGCCAGGTATCAATCGGAATGACCTGCACGAACTGTCGATTCCGGTGATTAAGGATCCTGACGAGCAGAAAAGTATTGCCACCGTACTCTCCGCAATCGACGAGAAAATTGAGCTGAACAACCGAATAAATACAGAGTTGGAAGCACTGGCGAAAACAATCTACGGCTATTGGTTCGTGCAGTTCGACTTTCCCGACGCAGAGGGTCGCCCCTATAAGTCCAGCGGTGGCGCAATGGTCTGGAATGACACCCTCAGGCGCAAGGTTCCAGAAGGATGGCAAGTTCAGCCCATTTCTTCGCTGATTGCGAAGCAGAAGAGCGGCGAGTGGGGTACCGAAAGTGCCAATCACGCAGAGGATGCAGAAGTAATCTGTGTACGTGGCGCAGACATCAATGCGCTGAATGGTCGTGGTGAACTGAAGGCTCCTACTCGTTTCATTTCGGCATCGAAAATCGAAAAGCATCTCGCGCCGTATGACTTGGTCATCGAGATTTCTGGCGGCAGCCCAACGCAATCCACCGGCCGCGCCGCATTGGTCGGCCCGGAAGTTATCGAGCGCTTCGAGATACCTTTGGTTTGCTCGAATTTCTGCAAAGCGTTGACACTGAAAAATGTGGAACGGTCATATCAGTTCCTCCAACAGTGGAACTCGCTCTATGCTTCTGGCGCATTTTTTGGATGGGAGGGCAAAACCAGTGGTATCAAGAACCTCCAGTTCGACTTATTCGCGAGTAACTACAACATTCCTGTGCCGCCAAAAGCTCTATCTCGCCAATTTCATGACCTAGGTCGCTCAATGGAAAAGCGAAAACAAAACGGACTGCGTGAAAATATGGAGCTCACCCAACTTCGCGACTGGCTTCTTCCCTTGCTTATGAACGGCCAGGTACGCGTGGCATGACCTTCCTGCGCTGCAAAGCCATGCTCCTGATGCGCCTGAAGCCGTCGGCCAAGCTAGGCTAGCCGCGACGGTACCCTGCGCTATCGGCCCCTCTGAGGGCGGCGTCACCTGCAACGCACGACCCGAAAAGATGCATTTCCAATGCTAAGTTTTGACAAGGAAAGAGGGTGCCCCTCAAGGTGATCCGAATGCCAAGCCATGGCTGCTGACACGTTGGCGGCCGCTACCATACCAGCTATCTGCGTGCTTGCACCGTTGCGCATGTATAACGCGACCGATCGGCGATGACCAGCCCGCCGACCAGTATGTCGACCGGTTTAAGCTGCCACCCTTTTCGGTCGTTCACTCGACTTTATCGATGCAGTTCCTCTATTCCAGTCGTGTCTGCCCCCCTAATAATCCACACCCGCCACCCGAATCCGCATGAATAGCGCGTCAAATCTGAGTCGGGTTTGTCGGCGACCACATTCCAAGGGATCGCTGCGTGCGCGGAGCGCGTACATCTGGCGCCAGTCAGCCTCGCCCGAACGGATAACACTTAAGGCCTAAACCCTCTCGGAGCTATGCGATGATCCCCAGCGCCCCCGACCTGAAGAAGAGCACGCTGCCATCATGAGGAAAGTGAAGTGACTCGCCCGCACTTGTCGCCCGAGCTCGAGACGGTGAAAGATCGCGCCCTGCGCGCCCTGCGAGAGGTCGGGCCCGCCACCAGCGACACCTACCAAACCATGCCGTACTGGCTTAACACCAAGCGCACAGACGCGGGGCGTCGCCTCCCTGAGCCCTTCTTGGTCTACTTTCTTCTGGTCGAACTGCTGGGGTTTCCGCATACAGGCATCGGCGAGAAGGTTGCCTGGACTGTGCCTCTGCAGTACCGCGGTCAGACGTTCAGCGTGGAACACCGCAAGATGGGCTTGGGATTGTTCGTACCCAACCCCGCGGCCAACGAAATCGCGGCCAACGAAATCGTCAATCGCATCCACAAGGCGGTGCAGGAAGCGCAACCGTTCTTCGACTGGTACGCCGACCAGCAGGTGGCCGCTTCCGCAATCAACGTGCGCAACCACAGTATGCAGCTGTTTGAACGCTATGAGTTCCTGCGCCAGAGCGCGCAGGCTCGCTTCGATGAAGCCCAGCATCGTAAGGACGAGGTGCAACTCGTCACCCAGCAAGGCGAAGACGGCTCGACGTGGAGCCATTCGACCTATCCCTCCTCACAGCTTCACCGCGAGGGCGACTGGTTGGCCCTCTCCACGGTGGAAGCGTTCTTCTCCTGGACAGAGCATGCCCTGATACACCTGGCGATCTTGCAGGGAAAAATCCTCACGGCCAAAGAGGTCGCGACGCTGGCGGCGGGAGAGTGGTCCACCAAGTTCAAGACGACCTTCGACTTGGCCGAAGCGGGAGCCAAGGAAGTATTCGACCGCATGCTGGCAGTGCGACAGGACCTGCGTAACAACGTGGCCCATGGGGCCTTCGGCAAGCAAGGCGAGGCCTTGCTCTTTCACTCGAGCGCTGGCGCCGTGCCGGTGCTGCTGCCGCATCGTACTGGACCGCAGCACTTTCGCTTCGGTCACGGGCTGGACTTTGATGCGCGCCAAGTATTCGGCGTGATCGATGAGTTCTTCGCCTTTATGTTCAATGGCCAGCGCGAACCAGCACGGCAATTCCTGCTGGAGAGCAGTTTTTCCAGCGTCCTGACGCTTGCGGCAAATGGCACCTACGACCGCGCCATGCAGTCGGTCAAGGCAATGGAAGAACATCTAGACTACCGGTCGTATCGAGAGGACCAAGCCGCCAACATGGATTGGTAGCGCCCTAGAACCAAACTCCTTCAATTGGGTAGCGCATTCGTCCTCCCGACTCAGCGCAGGAAGCTTCCCCCTGAGGGGCGGCAGGGAGGGCGAGGACGTGACGGCGTCCCACCGCCACGGCTCGCCTTCCATTGACCTAGAACAATTCGTCGGCCGGAGACCAATCCTCCCGGAGCGCCACGGCCCTGATGGTCGATTCCGGATCGGGAGCCCCGGGGAATGCCAGCTTGAGCGTTGTGAACGCCGAGATGGCAATGACACCAGCAGCCTTGCTCACCTGTTGTGCATCCATGATGCCTAGCACGCGGTCAATGCGCTCCTGAACTGCCGGATGTTTGGCGCCCGGCCCCCAATTGCCTCGCGCAAGCAGCGTCATCGCGAACAACGCGCAGTAGATACCGGTCTGGCGCTTGGCGAGCGCCACCGCGGCATCGTGATCGTTGCTTACCGGATATGCGCCGATGCGCTGGAGGAGCAGCTCGGTGGCAAACTCGTCGCATGACAGCTCTTCGCGGCGGCAGGCCTCGGTGTCATCCCACGGCGCTGAGGTGCCCTGCTGCTGGTGAATCAGGTGACGGAGCTCATGGAGCAATGCCCAGCTGACGCCGAAGATGGCCAGCTCGCCACCGACCCGCGCCGGATTGCATGGCTCGTGGTCGACCAATTCGCCTGGTTGAGGTAGGCCGGAGGGCCACGGCACTGCGTGGACGTCCGCAGCGATGCGGGTCGCCTCGAAGCACTCGACGATCTCTAGGAACCGGGTCAGGTTCCTTTGCCCAGAATCAGCGTAGTGGTGGAAGGAAACATAGCCCTCCCACAGCGCGAAGCTGCTCAACCAGAACAGCCGCATGATGCGATGGTTGAAGCGAATGTTGACGTAGCCACCAGCGTCTAGGATGACCGGCCCATCCGGTCCGTCGTCCGCCAAAATATTGAATTTCGGGCTGAACTCTGTCCAGTAGCATTGCAGTTCCTCGGTTCGTTCGGGCGCCACAGCTAGGAGCATCTCGTGGACGGCCTGTCGAAGTCGTTGCGCGTGCGCACACTCGTCTGAAAAAGTAGTGTTCATCGGCATTTCCTATAGCAACGGATTATGACTCGGCACAAGTCCGGGGGGCGTCGCGCCCGCAAGGGCACCCTGACGCGTTGTCGGCGGCGCGATAGCGCGTGCCGCCTCGCGCCGGCACAGCCGGCATAAGGCGGTTACGCTTCGCTGGCGGGCGAGGGCTCGCGATCAACATCAAGGACCGAGCATGGCTAGTGGCGATAAATCTCTTGCTGAAAATCCCTCCGCGCTGGCCGTTGTGGTAGCCATCGTGCTGACCGCTGTGCTGATCAGAAGGCGAACGCCTAATGGTGAGCTTGACGCCCCAGCCAAAAGCAAGCTGAACAAAGAGGCCGAAGAACGATTGCTGGCGGTGCAAAAGCAGGAAAAGAAAGGAGCGCTGATCAAAGCCACGCTAGACGCGTTCATGTATTGCACTATGAGTTTCGCGCTTTTCGCGCTCGCCTTTCACCTTGATGCGTGGTTTCGGCCAAAAGAGCACTTTGGGCTCTTTGCTCTGACTTGGGGCCTTGCGATATGCGGGGGTGGCATCACGGTGGCGTCGACTTTTCTCGCCATCGCCACGTGGGACGTAGTGCTTGGCATTGGGGTGAAAGGACTTTCTGGGAGCCGTGCTTGGTACTACGCGATCGCCGCTTTTCTCCTATGCTGGATTTGCGCTGGAGCTTCGGTGCTCGCGATCTTCACGCCCGACACGCCCGCCGCAGCGAGCAGGTGTCCAAAAAGTCTCCCTGAGGCCGCGCCGTTTTTGGCGGCGCAACCCGCTTTCGTGAACCGAGCCAGGCTGTGCCAGTCTCGGCCTTCGGCTTCTAGCGGGCGTAGGTGAAGCCACCGCCCTGCAGGCGGTTGTAGGTCGCCGCTCACCGGCTCCCAGCGGTCCCGGCATGGCCTGATGTTGCTGCAGGTACTCAACCTGGACTTGCCCAGTCAGATCTCCCTCGGCACGACAGGGATGCGCAGAATGTAGGCAAGGTTTGCTTCGCGGTCGCCCCGCGCAAGAGATGAACCCTCGTCCACTGCGTTTCCGCCTTCCATCGTTCGCACGCGATCGACTGCAGGTGCTGCAAGGCTTTTCCGCTCCACGTCCCGGTGCCTACGGCGCAATCCAGCGGCGAAGGAGAAACGACATGGGCGTAGTGAGGGACCTCCTGGGCAACTACAGCTGCCAAGGCGCCACCGAGCAAGAGCTGCTAGAGGCCGCCGAAAGCATCCTGCGCAGCAAGCTTGAACGACAGGGCAGCATTGGCAACCCCACCGACAGCGCCGCCTTCCTTCGCATGCGCCTGGGCGCACTACTGCACGAAGAGTTCCACATCGTCTGGCTCGACAATCGCCACCGCATCCTTGACTGCCAAAAGCTCTTCACTGGCACCATCGACGGAGCAAGCGTCCACCCACGGGAAGTCGTGCGGGCAGCGCTGAGCTACAACGCCTGCGCCGCCATTCTGGCTCACAACCATCCAAGCGGCGTAGCAGAGCCCAGCGCGGCAGATCGCGCCATCACGAAAGAGCTTCGCGATGCTCTCCAACTGGTGGGCGTCAGAATCCTCGACCACATTGTGGTCTCCGCAGGCGAATGCGTGAGCATGGCAGCACGAGGCCTCTTATGAGGCCTCAGGGCGACTGGCAGTGATTGCAAGATGCACACGATAGTGTGCAACGATCTGCATACTTCCATCCCCTGATGGTGTCGTCCGATGACCCGTTACAGCTCAGGCGGCTCAAGAGCGTAGACGCAAAGGCGGGAGGTGGCTTCCTGATGCACCAAGGTGGAAATCAGCCACGACGTCTCCGCGCTCGTGTTGTATTGCCCGACCATCCCAAGTACACGATCGACCACGGAAAACGCGGGGAAGGGCGACGGCAGTAGCATCGACGTCAGCAACCTTTTATAGCCGCCTGCCGGCCTCTTTGTCTCTCCAAGCTGGTAAGCCAGTTCGGCCAGGCACACATCCAGATCCTCACCTCGGGTTTCCCCCAGACATCGCAGCCGGCCACCTCGCGCAAAAAGGTATTCGAAGTCTTCCAGCACAACGCAGATTACCGACCGGTAGACCAAGGGCATCACCAGTGGCGCGACCAACCCGAGAACTGCATCGAGTGGGTCGCCGTCGAAGGAGAAGTGCACCAGGGACCGCCCGACCAGCGTGGCAGGTGGTGTCTGGTCCAGCCGGTGAAAGATCACTACGATGGAGCGGAAACCCGGTGTTGGCAGCAATGCGGTGAGCGTTTCGGTCAGCGCTTCGTCCCAGATCACGAACACGAAGGCAGGCTCTGACCTCGTGGGTGATCCCGGATCGCCGGTCAACCATGCTAGGTGGCCGCTGAAATCGGGAAGGAGGCGGATGGCAGCAGGCGGCAGACCCAGAATTTGGACGGCGGTCGGCGAGTAGGTGCCGGCGTCGTCGAGAAGGTCGAGGCACTCGGGGAATGGCAGCATATGTTGGTCGGCTGATGAGTAATGAGGCGAGTTTGCAAAAGACCAGTCGCATCGGGTGAGAGGGCGACTGGTAAGATCGAAGATCGCCAGACAGGGAATCAATGATGCAGCCGTCGGAAGCAACGCAAGCATATAAACAACAGATCCTCCGAAGTGGCGTGGCGATCCAACTTGTGATTCTTGGCAAGGATGCTTTCCCGCAAGAGTCCACCGGCATCGCGTTCTGCAAAGAAACCTGGGCGGGACAGGCGAACCACACGTGCTCTGGCCGCTATGTGCTCGAAGCGCTGGGCGTTGATTGGAGGGCAGAGCAAGCTCGAGGCGGTGACCCCATCAAACTGTTTCATGCCCTTCGGGACGTGGGTGTGGTCTTTTTCAATGCCTGTTATGCCAAGCCGGAGGGCAAGCAATTCGCCAAGTCAACGCATGAGCAAGCGATCAAGGCTGGCTACGCATTCAACCGGGAGATCCTTGAAGCCGCGCCCAGGGTGATCCTTTGTGGGCAAGCCGAGTTGATGAGGTGGGCCCATCCGATCATCGACAGCAAATACAAAGCCTACGTCCACCCCAGTCAGCTCAACGGCATCAGCCGCCATGAAAAACTTAGAAATGCTTGGGCTGAAACGTGGGGAACCCCAGCGTCACTCGAATCCGATTGGCCGACAAAACCAGCTGGCATATCCCTACTGAAATAGCGCGCCCGACTGAAGGTCGCTTGTCGACCCGGACGTTCGCGTAGGAGGCTTGCAGTGAGCATGCCCGCCTCGACGATGACCTGTCCGGCGGCGAATCTAGGTTGCTGTCCAGTCTCATCTATCGCCGAGACTTGACAGGGCTGCCGCGTCATGAAACGATAACTAAGTCAGGCTTTGAGCATTTCACATGCTCGCCTGAAATTCGCAAGAACTTCTCTTAAAAATAAGAGCAGTTCATGCGGAGCTTGTTGGACGCCCAAGGGCCGGAAGAGTGCCGCTAAGTTCTCTCGTCCGGACGACGTCAAGCAAGTCATGGAGCTTAGCGCTATGACTGAGATTGAGCAAAAGCCGTTACTATTAGTAACGGCTTTTTTGCGTCTGAAACAATCAATTAAAGGAATGATTACATGGAACCAGAAGACGACTTCAGACGTCTATTGAAGACGATTCTTGTGGCAGGCGCGCCCGAGCCGGCTGCGCGGTTGAAGCAAAGACTCGCCGCCGCCTACCTCGCACAGGGACTGGCACCCTTCGATCACAAGGCCGCTGGTTACAAGCGATTCAAGGACTACCTGCTGCGTCACGCCGATTTGGTCTCTCTTGATGAGGGTCCAGGGGGCGATATGGTGGTTTTCCTGCGAGATGGCAACCCGAACACGGCAACCCATGTGGCTGTTGAGCCGCCAATTTCGGTTCGTCGTGAGGTCTGGCTGGCGTTCTCGAACCCGGATGAGCGTCGCCTACGCTACCTCGATCGCACGACCGGACGGGTCGTTCACTTCACCGCGGACGCGCCCGAGCGAGAAAAAGCGGGTGCGGACCCAAACCTGGTGCAGATTCAACCCGCATCCGGCCCCACGCAGTCAGCGTGGATGAAGGCCTTCCTTGAACAAACCAACAGCGCCGAACTGTCAGGGCTGCCACTGAGTTCGTTCGTAGAGACGGAATACCGCAGCTCGATCAATGCCGCCTTTACGCGGGCACTGGGTCGATATGCTGGCGATTGGCGTACCTACCGCACGGCGCGGATGCTGGACTACATCAAGACGTGGGCAGCTCAGACCGCCATCCCGATGTCTTCGCTTACGGCCATTCCGGAACAGCGTAGCGAAGCAGGGACCTCTGAGGGGCACTCGAACAAGCCGATGTCAGTTCGGGAACGAGCGATCTGGCTACTTGAGGGGCTATCTGACGAAGAACTCCGCAGCACCGCCATACCCATTCTCCTCGCAACGCTGATGGTCAAGTCCAAAAGCTAAGAGGGTGATCAGGGATGACTGTTTTCGTTATAGGGCTGCCCTCGCAATTGCGTCAGCGCTTCCTTGCCGTGGCACAACGCCACGAAGTGGAGCCAGGTTTCGCGTTGACAGGAATCGACAAGCGCGGGCAGCTTGTTTTCATACCTTTTGAGGGCCAAGCCAGCGCGGACTTGGAAGCATTCTCCGACAGCTGCAACTGGGACCAGTTGCAGGTGGTCGTACTTCCGTACGTTCCGATCGGCAGTAAACTGCAGGAGTGCTTGGACGTGCTCCATGTCAATGGCGCACAACTCATGGAGCCTGCTGCTGGTGCGGGTGGCTGGCCAACTGCAGGCGTCCAACAAGCGCAGAGCGTGAACTTCAACGATGATCTGTTCGACGCGCTATGCGCTGCCTTGGGATGGAGTCATGAAGTCCCGCCGTCAGATCATTTCCTAAAGGCTGCCCGAAGATTGAAGGACTACGTCATCTTCGGTGATGCGTTGGACAGATGCGATGAAGTAGACAATTCTCGGCACAGTTTTCTCAAGCAATCCAGTGCACTGCTGGAGCATTTCTGCCGAAAGAAGGGCAGGTTGAACCAGACCCTGGCGTCCTTCTTTGAGGCCAAAAGCATCACGCTGGCGCAGTCCGGCGGGTTGCAAACGACCATTCGACTTGTAAGGGACGGGCGCCAACTCGGAGGACCGCTGATCTCGAATTTGCACTTGAAGGATGGTGACGCCACCACGCCGCAAGCTGCTCCAAGAATCTACTTTCAGCACATGGAGAAAGACGATCAGTTCCGCTTCTTTCTGCTGTATGTGGGCCCGCATTCCGATCATGTGATCGATAAGAGCTATGAATGGGTCCATTAACTTCAGGAATTCGAACTTTTCCGATCATCCTCATTGAAGGAGTGGTGGTGAGGTGAGCGTGCGCGGCTGACTTGCCCAGGCCAGATGGCCCGGCACCGAAGCACCTACCGCGCAGTGCTCCAGTCGAATTCTGGAGCCCGCCCGCTGGATCGAGGCGCGGTTGCGTAACGAGCAACGTCCCGAGCCGATGCCAGAAGACATAATCGACGTTCGGTCCTTCATTTGGCGCGTTGCGCTGACCGGAAATTTGCCAAAGACTCAAGGGCGGGTTGCTGTGGGCCGGCCCAGCGTTTGTGTTAGCCGAACGGCCGCTCCTGGCCGATGTCTGTCGTTGGGCTGGAAGATGATTAGTGTGCCGGCGAGCCGAGCACACTCGGTCGGTTCAGGCGATCAAGTTGAGCGGTGCACGCAACATGAGGGCGACGACCACTGCATTGTAGTGGCGTCGCGCATTCTTCGTGCTCACCCGATCTTGCGCGCGAGGTCCTCCGCTCGGGGATGGTAGTAGCGCAGCACCATGCGCATGTCGCGGTGGCCGGTCACCTTCGCCAATTCATGCGCTTCCAGCAGATCCGCGAGGCGCGACGTAGCTTCGTGCCGTAGATCGTGGACACGCAAACATGTGAGGTGTGACGGATCGGGCAACCTGCAACGTTCCGCGCAATCTCGCTCGTAGTGCGCACGGGCTCGCTTGCACGCGCGTGCGAGCGATTGCGTGACGCTGTCCGGTCGGAAACCGAAGACGCGGCCATCAATGCGCCGAGGCAATGCCCGCAGCACCGCCGCCGCGCGCGAGGACAGTGGTACGGTCCGCGCGTGACCATTCTTGGTGGTGGGCAGGTGCGCGGTGCGCTTGTTCAGATCCACGTGCATCCAGCGAAGACCGCACAGCTCCCCGCGCCGCATCCCGGTCTCCACCGCGACCTGCACAATGGCACCCAGCTCCGCTGAAGCGGTGGCCGCGCAAATCGCGTGAATCTCTTCATCGCTTACGCGCCGCTCGCGTGCGTTCGCCACTCGCGGCTTGCTGACTGTCTCGACGGGGTTCGTGATGCCATCCATGCCCCAATCCGTCCGCGCTACGTTGAATACGCGCGAGAGAATGGCCAGGCGCCGCACAATGGTGGCGGGGGCAAGATCGATGCCTGCCCAGCCATCGCGCACGCGCGCAACGTCGGCACTGCGAACACGTGCCATCGTCAGTTTGGTAATGGGTAGGCCTCGCAGAGCATTGAGATGCGAGCGCTCGCGCGCCGGATCGGACTTGCGGGGGATGTGCTCGGCGAGGTAACGATCCAGGCATTCCCCGAGTGTGGTGCGCTCGGCTTCGGCTGTATCGCGCCACACACTCCGCTCAACCTCACTCTCGGTCTTTCTCCCCCATGCCTTCGCATCGGCCTCGCGCTCGAACGTGTGCGAGACGGCGGCTCCATCGCGTCGCCTTACCCTCGCTTGAAACCGTCCAGACTTTCGTTTCGTAATCGTTGCCATGACCTGTCTGCCTCGTTGGCGGGTATGTTGCCCGCATGGGTATGCAGTGGCCTTGCGCAGGGAAAATTGTCCCCGTTTTGTCCCCGTCATCCCTTAATTTCGCGGGAAACGAGGCGCCGCAAGGCTTCCAAGGTCATTGAAATTGGCCTTCGTAATGCGTAGGTCGTAGGTTCGATTCCTATTTCCGGCACCAAAATTCCAAAGAAAAACAGCGATTCACGCCATCGGCGTGAATCGCTGTTTTTCTTTGGGCGTCACGATTTACCAGTATCCGC
>Ga0307377_10001578_pt1 | contig 28422 bp, 25 predicted proteins | sample TR3MG_FD_202535 | JGI IMG/M metagenome (GOLD analysis project Ga0307377, IMG submission 202535) | Soil microbial communities from Risofladan, Vaasa, Finland - TR-3 | ecosystem: Environmental > Terrestrial > Soil > Coastal area > Acid sulfate soil | place: Finland: Risofladan, Vaasa | collected... | reverse complement strand
GTATTAAAATACCAGAAGAAATACTTCAAAATATAAAAGATATATATGAAAAATTTTCTAGTAATGAAAAAGTTAAAAATGTAATTGAATATTTCAATAATGTTAGAAGCGCGATTGATACTCTTTATAATTTAGATTATACAGATAATGGAAACTTCTCTAGTATTTTAGATGCTGTAAAAAATCAAGAAAATATTGATAGATTATTAGATTTAATTAAAGAAAAAAATACATTTTTATCTGAACAATTAATACATTTAAGAGATGTAATTTATCCAATAATTAAAAGTGTTTATAATAATAAAGTTTTTCAAAATTTTATTTTAAAAATATCAAATGCATATGTAAAAATAAATAATAATCCAAAAATTAAAAATCTTAGAGACAAAGAAAGTGCTTTTACAAATAGTACAATGTTAAATTTAACATCTAAATATTTATATAATTTCGCAGTAGATAAAATACCATTTGATATTGATCTTGTTCCTAATTATGAGAGAAGAAAAATTTTAGATATATTTGGAGAAAATGGAATTGGCGTGTTTACTAATTTTGTAATAGATTTAGAACATAAAATTCCTCCATATTTTATTAGATTTGCTTTAAATGATTGGACTGGTAATTATGATAATTATTTAGCACAATATAAAAGCGACTTGACTAAAAAATTATTTAAAAGAAAACAGCTAGAATTTAAATTAATCAAATATGAAAATAGTGAAATGGCTAAGTTAAATAGAGAACAATTTGGCGAAGAAAAAAGAATACGAAATATTTATAATATGGCTTCGCCTAGTTTTCAGATTAAAGGCGATAATATAGACATGATAAAACTACAAATAGATAAGAATATGGCAAATCTATCATCATTAGCTATAGAAAATGAAAGTCCTGATTTAAATAAATTAATGGAACTTCGTTTTGTTCAACAAGATATTGAAATTGTTAAAAATTATATACTTAAAGGCGATGGAGATAAAGAGGACTTAATAGGATTTACTGATTTATCTCAAATAGAAAATTGTATTGATTCAATTGAAGGTCCTGCTAAAAATGAAGCTTTAAATGCTATATGGTGCGATCCATTATATCCAAATAATGATACATTATGTTTAAATACATCTGTTAATAAACCAGTCAATTTTGTTGCTAGAACTGTTAACGATGTAATAGGAGGTAACAAAACTATTCGCAAAAAAATAATTAAAAATAGAAAAACAATAAAGTTTTTTAATAAAACAATTAACAAAAAAACTATAAAAAACAAAAATAAAAAAAATAAAATAACATTTAAAAATGTAGATTAAATAAATAATTTATAATTTTTTAATTATAATACTAGAATCCTTTGCTAATTCTTCAATAATAGGATTATTATTATAGTCTTCTAGATAAGTAATTTCTTTGATACCACATGCTGCTATAGTTCTGAAACAGTTTATACATGGATAATGCGTTACATATAATTTAGCGCCATCCAAACTTGAACCGCGTTTTGCGCAATCTGTAATAGCGTTTATTTCGCCATGAATAATAGATTGTTCGTGATTATCGTGAACTCGAGAGATATGTGGAGCGCCTGGTATATAACCATTGTACCCCATTGAAATCAATCGGTTATTTTTTACAACAACAGAACCCACATTTAATCTAGAACAAGGACTGCGTTGAGAAGCGAGGACAGCTATTGACATAAAATAATCGTCCCAGTTAAGACGTTCAGTGTTATTTTTAGCAAGTTCATGTAATTTTGAAAGCATAATATATTTAAGATTATTATATTATGTTTAAATTATTTAACAATTGATTTATGTATTAAAAATAAAATTGAATTAAATTTAAAATCATATAAGAATAATATAATAGAATATATAAGATATGATAATCCCAGTTAAATGTTTTACTTGTGGCATGGTTATTGCCAATAAATACAGATATTATGTTGAACAAGTTCGTAAGAAGAAATTAGCAAAAAGAGGAAATGGAGAATCAATTGATGTTGACAAGGTTCTTTACTTAACTAAAGAATTTGTTGACAAGACGCCAGAGGGTGAAGTTTTAGATGATTTAAATATGAATAAAATGTGCTGTAGAAGACATTTCTTAACACACGTTGATATCGAATAATTTCTTATTATATATTATAAACATGAGTAAACCAAAGGTAGCGTCTCGCAAAAAAACTTCTAGCAAACGTCAAAAAGTTTATAAAATGAAAGGATGTTCGACAAAATCCCGTAAAAATTATTTAGGTGGTTCAGCTGATATAAATTTAGCATATCCTGGAAATAATGTTCCAACTGTCCCTAATCCTTTTTTAGCTTATACTGGAAAAGGAGGGTCAACTAATACAAATGGTGTAGATAAAACACTTCCTAATACAGGACCAATACCTTCAATTCCAGCTACACCTTTTTTAAATCCAACTGGAACTCAAAGAGGAGGTTATGGATCTTGTGGAATTAATGTAATGAGTGGTGGCAATTGTATGTCATGTTCCGCTCCTTTCATGTGTGGAGGTCGAAAGAAAAAAGGTGGTTGTGGTATATGTGGTGGTGGATTAATGATTGGAGGTACAAGACATCGTTTAGGATGTAAATGTAGTTCTTGTAAATCAAAAAGAGGAGGTAATATGAAAGGAGGTAATCCAGGAATTCCTTACCCTGATGGACTCGTTGGTAGTCCATGGACTCCCTCGATTAGTACATGGCCTGGAGTTGATGGAATTCAAGGAGATAGAAACTATTTAGCTTTAAATGATTATCACAGTGATCCTCAAACAGCAATGATATACACAGGTGCGAACCCTCCATTTTCTATTGGTGGTGGTAAAAATCGCTCTAGAAAACAACGTGGTGGAACTCTTTCAAACTTTTTAACCCAAGATTTAATTAATTTAGGAAGACAATTTCAATTTGGAGTAGGAAGTGCTTATAATGCTTTAGCAGGTTATTCAAGTCCAGTTAATCCAATGCCTTGGAAAGATCAATTACCTAATACACCAACTCTCAATACTTTGAGAGCAGCTTATATTTAATTTTTTTCTATTTATAATTCATAATGGCAAACTTTCCCCAAACTTTAAAAGAGCTCTGTACTCCAGCAATGATTTATTTTGTTATATCTATGATAGCATTAATAATGGTTTTATTTCAAAACTTAGGAAACAGTAATAGTTATAATGTTGGTTCATTTTCTTGCCGCGTACCAAATACTGCGTTGGTATTTATTGGTAAACTTATGTATGTTCTATTTTGGACTTATATTCTTAATTTAATATGTAAGGATGGACATACGACTCTTTCTTGGTTGCTTGTTCTTCTTCCTTGGATTCTTTTATTCGTAATGATTGGTATTCTTATGTTGAATATGTAAACATTAACTTTAAAATAATATATATAATAAAATATAATTTTAATATATATAACAGATGTCAACAAAAATAAAAAACGGAACATCATATCAAAAAAATGGATGGAAATATATATCAATTAAGGGAAAACCAAAAGAAAGAGGATATGCTTATGGTTATTTATGCGCAGAAGACTTTAAAGAGATACAAAAAATGTTAAAATTCTTAATGTTTGAAGCATATGGAATGAAGTGGGAATATTTTATAGATGAGATATCTAGAGATTTTAAAGAGATGACTGAGAAAGATTTCAAGGAATTTTATGAAGAAATGGAAGGTATAGTTGAAGGATGTAATGGTAATGGTTGTAAAACTACAATTGATGAAATAATCGCCTGGAATTTCTATTGTTCAATTCCTTATTGGTACTCAACAAAATCTGAATCACGTGTTGGAAAAGAAGGTGGTTCAAGTGATAGATGTAGTGCTTTTATGGCCGTTGGTGATTGGACTGAAGATGGTAAAATTGTTTGCGCTCATAACTCTTTTACAGATTATATTGATGGACAATATAGTAATATAATTTTAGATTTAAATCCTGAAAATGGTCATCGTTTCATTATGCAAACATCTCCATGTTGGATTTGGAGTGGTACAGATTTCTTTGTAACCGCAAAAGGAATAATTGGTACTGAAACCACAATTGGCGGTTTTATTCCTTATGAAAAACGTTATCCAATAGGTTACAGAATTCGACAAGCAATGCAATATGGTAATTCATTAGATGAATATTGTGAAATACTTTTGAAGGAAAATTCAGGTGATTATGCTAGCTCTTGGTTATTCGGTGATATTAATTCAAACGAGATTTTAAGAATTGAATTAGGATTAAAGTATCATAACATAGAGAGAACAAAAAATGGGTTTTTTATAGGATTTAATGCTCCTTATGATGAACGTATTAGAAATTTAGAGGTTCAAGATTCTGGTTTCTATGATGTTAGAAGACATCAAGGAGCTAGATTAGTTCGTCTAAGCGATCTTATGGATGAGCATAAAGGTAAATTAAATATAGAAGTAGCGCAAAAAATAATAGCTGACCATTATGATGTATATTTGTCAAAAGAAGACAATCCTTGTTCTAGAACAGTTTGTTCGCATTATGATTTAGATGCCAGAGAATACATGTCTGATCCTAGCAGACCAAAACCATTCGCACCACATGGAGTGGTTGATGGTATAGTCTGTGATACAAATTTGGCTAAGAAAATGAGTTTTATTGGTCGTTTTGGTAATTCATGTGGTATACCATTTATAAAAGACGAATTTTGTAAAAAACATAGACAATATTATAAATTTTGTCCATATTTAAAGGATAGACCAACTGAACCTTGGACAGAATTTTCTTCGGAAAATGGTAAAACAAAAAGTAAATTTAGATTAACCAAAAAAGGTGGCAGAGGATTAAATAAAACTAGAAAAAATAAATAAAGATTAAGAATATAATTTTTCAATATTTTCAATTAAATTGACAGCCTTAATATTTTTTTCATTATATGTTTTTTTATAATACTTATGTGGATTTATTATTATATTTTTAATTAATAGTATATCATTAACTATATTTCCAGATAATTTAATTACATTATCTAGATAGTTATCAATATTTTTACAACCTAAATATATTGGAGTACAATTATATAAAATTGGCGTTATTATTTTTTCTGAAAAATAATGATTACATTGATAATTTTCAATACAAATAGAAAAAAGATAATTTTCATATGGTTCATCATCATTAAATTGTCCCATAATACGATTAAATTTATACTTTGAACTTCCACGGCCATAAATATCAATTGGTAACCGAAATTTAATTATTGCTTCAACTAAATTATGGCGATATAAATGACCAGGAGCAAATAGTTTTTCACTAACTATAATTGACATTAGTTTTGTTTTATCTGTTATTTCCTTTGGAGGTCTAGAATGCCACATATAACCAAAATGTTCTACAAATGGTTCTGGTAAGTTTAATTTATCACCTATAAAATATTTACCAATATATTTTTTAGCATAATCAATAAATTTAGAATTTAACCCTAGAAATGGGATTGGTTCAAAAGCTAATCCAATTACATTTTCTTTGGGTATTTTTAATTCTGGCATAATTGTATTAATTATAATTGCGTGAGTATAATCATCATTATCAGTTATAAATATTTTTTTATTTTCACCGTAAAAATCAATTTCATTTGTGTAGTTAATTCTTTCATATATTTCTTTACATTTATTACTTGCTGCAAAAGGGCAAAATATTTTTATTTTATACATAATAATATTATTGATTTAATTACCTTTAAATAATATATAATAATTACATTTTAAAAAAATATGATTATTATAATATAATGGATAAAGAAGATATATCTTGGAAATTAATCGACAAATATTTTAAAGAAAACCCTAATAATTTAGTTTCTCATCATTTAGAGTCATATAATTCTTTTACCAATAAAGGTGTTGGTCAGATATTCAGAGAAAATAATCCTATAAGATTTATTGAGAGAGAAGATGAAAATGATGGTTCTGGAAAAAGAAATGAATGTCAACTTTATTTAGGTGGAAAGGACGGTTCAAAAATTTATTACGGTAAACCAATAATTTATGATGATCACAACTCACATTTCATGTTTCCGAATGACGCGCGTCTACGAAATATGACATATGGAGTAACAATTCATTATGATGTTGAAGTAGATTTTATTTACTATGAAGGTAATGAGAAAAAAGGACATTCAATATTATTACCAAAAATTTACCTAGGACGTTTTCCTATTATGCTTCAATCAGATTTATGTATTTTAAATACACTTAATAAGGATGTAAGGTTTAATATGGGCGAATGTCGTAATGATTGTGGTGGTTATTTTATTATTGATGGTATGGAAAAAGTTATAATTTCTCAAGAAAAGTTCGCAGACAACTTGCTTTATATCAGAAAAAATAAAGATGATGATGCATACAGTTTTTCAGCAGAAATTAGATCTGTATCAGAAGATACATCAAAACCAATTAGAACAACAGCTGTTAAAATTGTAGCACCTTCACCTAGTTTATCAAATAATCAAATAGTAGTTTCTGTTCCTAATGTTAAAAAACCTGTTCCGCTTTTCATTTTAATGCGTGCTCTTGGTGTCGTATCTGACAAAGATATAATTAAAACATGTTTATTAACTGATTTAGATGATGAAATTGAAAATAATAAAAATCCTTATATTGATTTATTTATTCCTTCAGTTCATGACGCATATAAATTTTTTAATCAACAAAATGCTTTAGAATTTATTGCTGAATTAACTAAAAGAGGTACTGTATCAAGTGTAATTGAAATTCTCTCTGATTATTTTTTACCACACGTTGGAGAATTGAACTTTTTAGATAAAGCATATTTTCTGGGTTATATGGTAAATAAGTTATTGAAGGTTTATACAAAAGAAGAAAAGCCAACCGATCGTGATAATTTTAGATTTAAAAGAGTTGAGCTTTCTGGTACTCTCTTATACGATTTGTTTAGAGAATATTATTTAATTCAGAAAAAGGATATAACGCGTAAAATTGATGAAGAATATTATTATCACAAAGGCGAATACAAAGAAGATGAAACACTTTCTAGGAAGGAAAAGAAACAAATAAAAACAAAAGATAAATCAGGTGAGAAAAAAGAAGAAAACAAATATAAAAATAACTTTATTGGTCTAATTGAAGCAAACTTTAAGACATTTTTTAAGGATAGATTAGTTGAACAAGGTTTCAGAAAAGCATTTAAAGGTAATTGGGGTTCTGAGGCTCATACAAAGCGAATTGGAGCTGTTCAAGATCTAAATCGTCTAAGTTGGAATACATTTATTTCACATTTGCGTAAAATTAATTTACCATTAGATGCTAGTGCGAAGGTTGTTGGACCTCGTCTTTTAAATTCTTCTCAATGGGGATTTATTGACCCAATTGATACTCCTGATGGTGGAAATATCGGTCTCCACAAACACATGTCAATTAGTACTTATATAACAAGTGGTTCGTCTGGACATCCAATTATTAAATGGCTTCGATTAAATACACCAATGAGAAATATATTAGAATGTTCACCTGAACAGCTAGGTAGTAGTTCAAAGATTTTTGTAAATGGTAATTGGGTTGGAGTAATTGATACACCAATTGAGTTAGTAAATTTGTTAAAATTGTATAGGCGCAATGGTATTATACCGGTTTATACAAGTTTTTCATTTAATTATCAGAAAAATGAAATTAGTATTTATACTGATTCGGGAAGATTATCTAGACCAATTTATTATATTGAAAACAATAAATTAAGTTATGATAGAAGAGAAATTCATAATTTGTTAGAAAGTGGTAAAATTACTTGGGAACAGATTATATCAGGTTTTATGCCCAAAACCGATGAAAACTTTAAAACAAAAAATAATAAAATTTATGACCTAAGTTCTCTTTATAAGGATATTGGTAATGATAAAGGTTTAATATTAGAAAAATTACAACATTTTAAATCTATGGTTGATTATGTTGATACTTCTGAAGAAGAAACATTATTAATTGCTGTTTCAAATGATGAATTAAAAAAGAGCAAATGGTATACTAATATGGAAATCGATCCTTCATTAATTTTAGGTGTTATGGGAAATATGATCATTTATCCTGAAAATAATCCTGTCACGCGTAATTCTTTTTCATGTGGTCAAAGTAAACAAGCTGTATCTGTTTATCATTCGAATTATCAAATGCGTATTGATAAGATGGGAGTTATTTTAAATTATGGCCAAACACCTTTAATTAAATCAAGATACTTAGAATATGTCAACAACGAAGAACAGCCATATGGTATTAATGCTATTGTAGCAATTATGTCTTATACAGGATATAATGTTGAAGATGCTATCTTAATTAATGAAGGTGCTATTCAGCGTGGAATATTTAGAACTACATATTATTCTTCTTATCAAGATCGTGAAGAAAGTTCTAAAATAACTGGCATGACAAATTCTAAATTTGCTAGTATTGAAAAGAATAATGTAACTGGTAAGAAAAAGGGTTATGATTATAGTTTTTTAGATGATCATGGACTTGTTAAAGAAAATACTGAGCTTAATGAAAAAACTATTTTAATTGGAAAAATTAATTCAAGTTTAACAACAAAGGATGTTTGGACTGATGATTCAGTTAAGCCTAAAAAGGGACAACTTGGATATGTAGATAAATCTTTTATCACGCTTGGTGAAGAAGGATTTAATGTTGCCAAAGTTAGAGTTCGTGAAGAACGCCTGCCCGCAATTGGTGACAAAATGGCGAGCCGTGCAGGACAAAAAGGAACTTTAGGTCTCATTATTCCTGAAGATGATATGCCTTTTACTGAAGACGGAATTAGACCTGATTTAATTATTAATCCACATGCTATTCCATCTCGTATGACTATTGGTCAAATTATAGAATCACTATTCGGAAAAGTTTGCACAAGTTATGGAGCATTTGGCGACTGTACGGCATTTCAAGTTAAGGGTCCAAATTATTCTACTTACGCTCCTCTTCTTGTAAAAGCAGGTTTCAATTCATCAGGTAATCAAATTTTATATAATGGAATGACTGGTGAGCAATTAGCAGCAGATATTTATATTGGCCCAACTTATTATATGCGTTTGAAGCACATGGTTAAAGATAAAATCAATTATCGCGCTCGCGGACCTAACACAGTTTTGACTAGACAACCTGTACAAGGTCGTGCTAATGACGGTGGTCTTCGTATTGGAGAGATGGAACGTGATGGTATTTTAGCGCATGGTATGTCTTATTTCTTAAATGAATCATTTATGGTAAGAGGTGAAAGCAATGATTATTATATTGCTGTTTGTAATAAATCCGGAGCAATTGCTATTTATAATGAAGCCAAAAATTTATTCTTGAGTCCTGCTGTTGATGGTCCTATCAAATTTAATACAAATCCTGATGGCACACAAAGTATTATGAATATTAGTAGATTTGGACGTTCATTTAGCATTTTGAGGGTTCCTTATGCTTTCAAATTATTAATACAAGAACTACAAGTTATGAATGTTCAAATGCGCATCATTACTGACGAGAATGTAGATCAGCTTCTAAGTATGTCTTATTCTGACAATATAAATAAATTATTAAATAGTGATAAACCTATAGAAGAGCTCATTAAAGGTACAGTTAGTAATATTCAAAGAAACATACGTGAAGGTGTTAAAAACCAACATTATATTGATGAGACCCCAGAAATGCCAGATCCAGCTAATGTAGATACATCTTCACCTCCTTACGCTCCTGATTCACCTCAATATAATCCAAATTCACCTCAATATGCTCCAACATCACCTCAATATGCTCCAACATCACCTCAATATGCACCAATATCACCTCCTTACGCTCCTGGTTCACCTCAATATAATCCAAATTCACCTCCTTACGCTCCTGGTTCACCTCAATATAATCCAAATTCACCTCCTTACGCTCCTGATTCACCTCAATATAATCCAAATTCATCTTCCACCCCTTCTTCACCGCGATATTCACCAGTATCACCAGATTTCCCTCCACCTTCATCACGATATTCGCCAGTATCACCATCAATGGCACCTAATTCTACAACTCCAAAAGAAATAGTTATAAACCCGAATATTTTAGACGTTCCTCAAGAAACAAAAGAAGAAGAAAAAACTGCTGAAACTGATTCTGGAGAGAAAAAAGTAATAATTCAAGAACCTGATATCTCTTCTACATCTTCATCTGGAACTAGAAAAATAACATTATAAAATAAAAATGAAATAAAAATAAATCAATATATTTATAATATAATATAGAATGGCAAGTCAAAACTCAAGTATTTTAATTTCACATATTTACAATTCTAGAAGAGTTGTTCTAGAGCTTATGAAAAAGCAAGGTTATAATGTTAATGATTATTCTAATTTTAGTATCAATGAAGTCAATTCAATGAAACTTAACAATCAACTTGATATGCTTTTGGAAACAAACGATGATAATGTTACCGATGAAACCCCTAAGAAAAAAATATATATTAGATTTTATTTAGCATCTAGACCCGCACCTAAAAATATTCAAGAAATGATAGATGATTTATTCATCTTAACAGAAACTCTTAAAAAGACTGATACATTATTTATAATAATTAAGGATGATCCTAATGAAACTCTAATTAATGAACTTAAACATATTTGGGAAAGTGAAGGTATTTTCATTGTAATTGAAAGCATTAAACGGTTACAATTTAATATACTTGAACATGTTCTCGTACCTCCTCATCGTGTAATGGTGGAGTCGGAAGTTAAGCAAATTATGACAAAATATAATATTACTGATAAAGTACAATTTCCAGATATTTCTCGATTTGATCCAGTAGCCAGAGTTATAGGATTAAGACCAGGTCAAGTCTGTAATATTATAAGAGCAAGTAAAACTGCTATCGAAACAAATTATTATAGAGTTTGTGTTTAAAAAAATATAAATATATAATACATTATTAATAATAATGGAATTCGAAAAACCATCTGATACTGACTTTACTGTTTATAGTAAAAGCGGATGTCCTAATTGTTCTAACGTAAAAAAAATTTTAAAAGATAAAGGTTTACTTTTTAATGTAGTGGATTGTGATGATTATATTATTGAAGATAAAGAAAATTTTTTATTGTTTATTAAAGATTTATCACATAGAGAAATTAAACAATTCCCTATTATTTTTCATGCTGGTAATATTATTGGAGGATATAACGAAACAAGAGATTTTATTGATAGATTATTTCTCTCTTTTGATAATATTTTAGACTTTAATTAATATTTATTTTAAATAATTATATATATTAATGACAAACATAGATAACGAAGATATAACTGATAACTTTAAAACACCAGGAATTTTTAAAGAAAAATTACAAACATTAAATAATCAATTACCAGCAATTTTAGCTGACTTTAAAAAGTATTATGTTTTTTTTAATAAGAACCCAGAATATCCTGAATATCAAAATTCATTTGAAAATATTAAAGGTAATATGAATAAACTTAGTTCTGATTTATTTATGTTATCAAATGATGTTCAATCTTCAACCGGTGAATTAAATAAAAAATTATTTGCTTTAAATGTTTTAATTCAAGAAGAAAAAGAGAGAAATCATAAGTTAAAATTAAAGCTTGGTATTGTTGAACATAAAAATAATGCTGCTACTGAATTGATTTATGATTATAAAAATATGTATAGTGAAGAATATTTACGTAATTGGGCTTTATTTGTAAGTATATTAATAATAGGAACTTCTATTTCAAAAATAAGCAAAAATCCTCTAACTTAAAGGTTACTTCGCTTACCAAAGGTTTCTTCGCTTACCAAAGGTTACTTCGCTTACCAAAGGTTACTTCGCTTACCAAAGGTTTACTTCGCTTAAAATTTAAATTTAATATATTTTTAAATTTTAAATGTTATCTTTTTTGTGTAAAAATAGAATTCCAATGGATCCTAAAATGCGCGAATACTGTATGAAAAGTACAAATGACTCTATTAGAAAAATTACTGAAAAATACAACGAAGAGAGAAAATTAAATAAAAATAAATTTAATAGTCTTACGATTATTAAAAAAGACGATTCGCCTGATCCTATTGATAATAATTTAATATTATCCCTCATATGTTTTCTCTCTTCAACAACATTATTTTATTATTTTTATAAAGCTTCAAGATAAAATATGTTTTCTTTTAATAGATATATAGATGAATCCAGAAAATAATGAAAATAATTCAGATGTATTAAATTTAGAAAGTTTTAATACGGAATATAAAAATCTTTTAATCGAATATGAGTTAGCTGTTTCTAATTATGTTAATTACTTAAGACAAGAGGTTAAACAACCGTGTGCCGAATATACAGGAGATAGCAAAGGTGTTAGTCAAGAGTGTTATAATGACATCTGGAAAAAATCTGGCTGTGTTTCGGTTCCTAATGCTAATACCAGTTGGGCTAAAGGAATGACACTTGATGGTCTTATCCAAGATTCTTGGTCTTGGGGTACATGGACTGATTACAATCATCGCATGGGTTGTTATGGCGAACCTGGTAATCCTTATACTATTATTGGTGTTGGAACCGATGGTAATATATATTCAAGACAAGGTTTAGATGCTCCTTGGCAAATAGTTAATGACAATTCAGGTGGACAAATCGTAACAGTATTTACTGGTACTGACGGTAAACTATACGCAACAAATAAAGATAATGAAATTATATACAAAAATAATTGGTCTGATTCAGGCTGGGGAGGATGGGGAACGAATGCTACTACTTGTTGTGTTATAGGCGCAGCAATGGGACAAAACGGTGCTATTGTTGGTGTTGGTGGAGATAATATATTGTATTCCAAAGCAAGCATAAATGACGAGTGGCAGCGGACACCAAGTACTGCAGGAGAATGGGTTTCTGCTGTCGCAATTGCTCCTGATGGTTCGATTTTTGTTATAGGATCCAATCATGCTATTTATAAAAAAAACAGCTATCAAAATTTACCAAGCCAAGACTGGCAATATCTAGGTGATAATACTTGTTGTGTTAAAGCAATAACAATCGCACCAGATGGAACATTTATTGGTGTTAGTATGGACGACCAACTTTTCACCAAAGCTAGTTATAAAGATTTAAGTACATCTTACCAAGGTCCATATAACTCTCAAAACAGCAGTTGTTGTGTAACAAGTATAACAACAGTGTCAAATCCTAACTATAATAGTTCTAAATTTAATACAACTACTAAACCTAATTTTAATGTAAATAATGTACCAATGACAAGTGTAAAAGGTACAACTTTTTGGGGAGCTAGTCCATTGTCACAAAGTACATTAAAAACAGTAGGAGAGTGTGAAGCCTTATGTTCAACAACCAGTGGATGTTCAGGAGCTACATATAATGAAACATCAACTATATGTTCATTAAGAAAAGGAGATGGAGATATTATGACTGGAAGTTCAAGTGATTATTCTATTGTTCCAAAATCACTAAGTTTACTCAAAATTGTTCAAAATATAAATGAGAAATTAACACAAGTAAATGAAAAAATACAAAAAATGTCACAACCTATTGAAACACAATTTAACGCAGAAGCACAACAACGTTCCACTTCTAATACCAATCTGATTGATCAATACAATAATTTAGTTGGAGAGAGAGAGAAAATTCAACATATGTTAAATGAATATCAAACTTTAGATGAACAACAAGTTGAAGGAAATATACATATATCACAAAATTATTATTCCTTTATTTTGTTAATGTTTCTCGCAATACTTGTTATATTTTTGTTATATAAGTTTTCTATTCCATCAGATCAGTCATCAACCACAATTGTACAAAATGGACCGGAATTAGGAACAATTGCGTATTATATAGTTTTTGGATTATTTTTATTAGTTTTATTATTTACACTCTACAATAAATATGCGAATTTAATCACCTACAGTAATATGGACTACGTGCGGAGCCTGTTTACCACGTCTCCGGGGGCTTGGTTCTCGAGCCGCTGGAGCTAATATAAATTACTCTAAATGAAATATATAAATAATTGTTTTCTTATTATTTATATATATGTCTATTCAATTACAAAATTTAAGTAATGAGTTCAATACGTTGATATCTCAATATCAAGATACATATCAAAAGTATATTGATGTCATTAATTCTGATAACAAAACTTTTATAACAGTTGATAACACTGCTTTTTATGGAGAAAAACAAATAAACACTTTAAGTAATACGGAACTCACAAATTGTGAAGCGTCATGTTCATCTAATTCTTCATGTTCCGGAGCAACATTTAATACTACATCTAATAATTGTACATTAAGTAGCGGTTCGGGTAATGTTGTTCAAGAACAAAATTCTAAGGCAATTGTAAAGGAAGCTATGTATTACAGTTATCAATTACAAAATTTAAATGCTAAATTAATAGATATTAACCAACAAATGATGAACACTTCAAGTAAAAATTATAATGAATTTCAAAAATCACAACAACAAACTATAGAACAAGAAAATACAATGAATAATAATTATCAAAATTTATCAGTTGAGAGAATACAAATTGAAAAAATGATAAGAGAATATGAAACATTAAGCAGGGCTCTTGAAAATGGAAATATTGTTGTAACCTCAAACTATTATAGTTATATTGCTTTATTTCTTATAGCTATTTTGTTAATATTGTTATTTTTTAAGTTTTCTTTTACAGGTTCGCAAAGTGGAGGTGGAAATAATATTGATTATCTACATAATGTATACAAATTTTTGCCAATTTTTTTAGCAATATTTGCTATTTTCTATTTCATTAAAAAAAACCAATTGGCAAATGAATAATATTAATATAATTTATTTTTGTATCTTATTATATTAATATGACAAGTATAGTAAATCTGTTTTCAAATTTTAATGATTTAACAAAACCTAGATCTGTCACGGATAATGTTACTGAGTATAAGGCAAATGCTAACAGTTGTAATGAACCAAGTCCATCTCTAAGTCAAGGAAAAAAATTTAAAAAATACCAAGGGAAAATCGCAAATAATTTAGAAAAAAGAATAAAAAAAAGTGATATAGTGGAAGGATTTGAAGGACTCAAAGACCTAGCTCTTAGTAAAAATGGTTTAACACAGCAAACCAATAACTTACTTGATAAGAATGACTTTACTTCACAACAACAAACCTTAAGTAACTTACAGAATGATTATCAAAATACATTAAATGAATATCAAACGTTAATGAGTGAAATTAGTGGTAATACTAGTGATTATATAGGCAGAGTTAACCCTAACAATCCATATTTAAACAAAACAATACAGTTTACAACTGGACATATTGCTTATGTTACAAATCAAGGAGTTGTTAAATATATTCCAAGTGTGGAAATTTGGAATAGTGTAAATATACCTAAAGAATATATACCAGTTAATATACCTTGGAATGATTCTTGGGATAATAATGTAGGAGCTCAAATTCCATCAACTCCTCCATTAATAGCTGGAACATTTATGACGTTAGGTCAGAGCGTTGGCAATGAAGGTACAAATGTATTTGTAAACTCATTAATTAATAATGTTACTCCAACATATGAAGGTTGTTACGGAGATAATACTACAAATCCATTAATGACATTTATTGGAGGTTCTCCTCCTCCACCTACTAATCTTAAAAATGGTAATTTTGAACAACCACAAATTGCCAATAATAGTTACCAATATTTAAACTGGAACAATACATTTATTCCAGGGTGGAATTTTAATTGTGTGATAGTAAATAACTCAGATGATTGGGGTTATCCAATGCCTTATCCACACGGTAATCAATGTGCTAGTATACAAACAACTCAACAATTATGGACAGATTGGATAAATTTTAACACAGGTATAACTTATACATTATCATTTACTGCATGCGGTAGAAATTGTTGCGACGGTTCTGGAAAAGCAAATCCTATTAATATTGGAATAGAAGGAACTACATTTGAAACATTTAGTCCAACCCTAAGTTGGCAAGAATATACAGCAAATTTTACAGTTGGTACAACGGGTAGTCATAGAATATCTTTAATTGGTACTTGGAGTTCAAGTGATCGTTCAACTGCTTTTCAAAATTTTAGTTTATCAAGTTCTGGTAGCCCAGCGTCTGGAACATATACTTACGATAAATGTGAAGAAGCGGCGATTAATTCAGGATATAAATATTTTGCTTTACAGGATGTAAACCCTTCGACATCTCAAGGTTATTGTGCTGTAAGTAATAGTGAACCAACTGCTACAAGTTTAGGCGTAGGCATGGTTTCTAGTGGACAACAGTCGTTATGGGCTTCTAATACAACTGGTGATAATGCTGGTTCCGTTGCTACATTAACTATATCAGGTACATTGTCTGTATTAAATTCAAGCGGTGCTGCTATATTTAGTACTCCTAATACTAGCGCCACACCGAGTAGTTATATTGGTTGTTATGCGGATCAGAGTAGTAGAGCAATGCAAATGTATAATAACGGTTCGCAACAATATAATAATTCACAATGTCAACAAATTGCTCAATCAATTGGTGCAACATATTATGGATTACAAGATTCAGCTTCAGGACAAAATGCTCAATGTTTTACAAGCAGTAACTTAGGTGAAGCACAAAAATATGGCATTGCTAACAACTGTACACAAATAAGCGACGGTTCTTGGAGCGGAGGTGGTTGGTCTAATTCGGTATACAGCACCTCAACTCCTACTAGTAATTATTTTTTGATTCTACAAGATGATGGTAATATGTGTATCTATAAGGGTACAGGTCCTAGCGATAATCAAGGTGAAATATGGTGTGCGATGACAAATGGACAACAGATATCAGCTAATCCTAATTTTGCTGCTGAAAAAGGTAAATACGGTAAAAATTGGATACCAAGTGGTTCAACATTAGCTCCCGGAGACTTTGTTGGTTCAACAAGTGGAAATATAGCTTTAATAATGCAATCAGATGGTAATCTTGTTTTATATACATATACTATGACTGAAAATTGTCAAAAAATGGCTGATGGAAATACAGGTGGTGGTACAGGAGCAAATGCCTTATATAATATTGGTAAGGTGAGTGTTCCTGGTAATATGGGTGATATTGCTTACATTGACCAAAATTCTCAACGTCATGTATATCCTAACACTAATACACAATATTCAAAAAATTATACGAGTTATACTGGTTTTGATAGCGCTGGATATGATATTCCAGGAGCTGCTTATGGTAATGCGACGGTTGAACAATGTCAAACTACATGTAATTCAAATGAAGAATGTGCTGGTTTCGCATTTTCAGACAATGTTTGTTATCCAAAAACATCTAGTATGTTTCCAAATGGAGCACGACAAGTTAATTCCAGGGTTAATTTATATACTAGAAATAAAGAACCAATTGCTCCTCCAGTTGGCGTTCCAGGAACAGTAGTCAATATAGACACAATTATGTACGATAATTATCAAGACGGAGGAGCAATTAGTAATTCATATGGACTAGCAAATGCTACAAGTACACAAAAACAACAATTAGAACAACTTCAAGGCAGATTAAACATGTTAACAAGCCAAATTAATGGTTATACAAATAAGTTTAGTTCTGGAACAGATTCATTAAATAATCAATCTAGCAAAAATATGGAAGGATTAGGAGATTATTTAAAAGACTATAAAAAAACAAATAATAATATTAAAAATTTTAATACAAATATAGAAAATATTTTAAACGATAGTGATATTACAGTTTTACAAAAGAATTATGATTACTTATTTTGGAGTATTTTAGCAACAGGAACTGTATTAATAACTATGAATATAGCAAAAAAACAATAAATTACCATTTATATTATTTAATTATCTTCTTATAATTTATATAATATGTCTGATTTACCGAATATTTCGCAAAATAACGAGCAAATACTTAATGATATTCAATCATTACAACAAATGGAACAAGATTTATTTAATAGTTTAGAAACTAATACTAATTTAACGCCTCAGCAACAAGAAAAAATAATTGAAAAAATGAACCAGATTACAAATATGCGTATTAATTTATATCAAACATTAAGTGGTGTAAATAATTTTTATGATACAGCATTAAAATCTTCTGCTGGAACTTTAAAAGAGCAAACTAATGCGATAGGAATTGTAGAAAGTGAATTAAATAGATCTAAAGCCCGTTTACAACTTTTAGAATCCGAAAAAAATAACAAAATACGTCTTGTTGAAATCAATGATTACTATGGTGATAAATATGCCGAACATTCTCAATTAATGAAAATTATTATATTCACATTAGTTCCTATTATTATTTTAGTATTTTTAAACAACAAAGGTATACTACCAAGTATGATTTACAATATTTTACTTGTAATAATATCTTTAATTGGAGCATATTATATGTGGAACCGTTATTTTTCCATTATAACACGTGACAACATGAACTATCAAGAATATGATTTCTATTTTGACCCTAATAAAGCTCCTACTGGTTCAACAACAAATAGTAATGATCCTTGGTTATCACTAAAGGTTTCTGGAACATGTGTTGGTCAAAATTGTTGTTCTGATGGTCAAATATGGGATTCTGATTTAAATCAGTGTGTTGGTTCATCAACCGTAGTTGCGCCTACATCAGAGTCTTTTGTAACAGAATCTATGGTTAATAATATTTTAACTCAAAAACAAAATGGTAAATATAAAGATGATGTTAATATAGGTCATATTCAAGAATCTCAAGGTTATAGTTTTATTAATAAATAAATAATAAAAAATAAATCTTGAAATTCTTATAGTTGTATAATATAGTAATGAGCTGTAATCAAATAGATATGAATAAGTTTAATACATTAATTACTCAAGCTTCAGATGCTGTACTGTGTAATTCAGAATGTAAAAAACAAAGAGAAACTGATAAACTTAAGCAAAATTATTTAAACTCTCAGACTAATTTAGCTTCCGCGCCTAACCAAGTTCAAGTAGCACAAAAAAATTATGTTACATTTACTCAAGGTGTCTCTGGTTATAATGATTTGCTTGATAGTCAATTACAAGAAAAGGCTAAAGAAATTGCTGATAAATTTACAGAATATTTTGAGAGTGATTCTAAAGAAATTACAACACAAATTGACACATATGAAGGTTTATTAATAAATTTTAAAAATGTTGCTGAACTATATCTAAATTATAAAAAAGAAAATGTTCAGTTAATTAAAGATTTAAAGAATGAAACTAATGATGTATTAACAAATGAGAGAAAAACTTATTATGAGGATCAAAAAATTGACGGATTAAAGGGTTTTTATTATTATATTTTATTGGGAATTTACATTATTTGTTTAATTGGATTTATAATATTCTCTCTAATGTATCCGTCACAAAGTAGTTTAGTAAAAAAATTACTTACAATTATTGGTTTTATATTACTTCCATTTTTATCGACATGGATTTTAGGTAAAATCATTAATTTAGTTTATGTATTATATGAATTGTTACCTAAAAATGTGTACGCTCAAAAAAATTATTAGAAAAATATTTAAATTTATATAATTTTAAATATTTTAAATATTTTAAATTTATTTACATCTCAGCTAAAACATCTTCTTCTTCTTCTTCAGGTTCAACAAATTTAACACAATGCCATCCACTACTTTTACATGCTCCAAATTTCTTATTCATGTATTCAAATAGTTCTTCACCCTTTGGTACCTTTCTAGAACCTTGAGTAATTTCAAACCATTGCTTAAATCCTTCTTGTAAACCTCTCTTACCAATTTTATCTTGTGTTTTATTAGTTTTAATAATTTTTTCACTAATAAATGCTGAAATGTGATCCTGACCCTTTCTATACTTATTTGAAGCATTCAATACAGTATCACAATCTTCAACAATACCATTAGTTTCGAATGCACGTTTTACTAACATACTTGCGAAAACTGGTGCTAAACTAGGTAATTTATCCTTCAAGCTTTTATCCTTTAAATAAACATATTGAGTATCATCAGTATGTGTTTCACCTTCATCAATAAATTTAGACATAAAATCACACTTTCTAATTCTTCTCCAAGTACCATCATCATTACTCTGAATATCAAACAAATTATTAGTACAAACTACCAAACTAAATTGTGGTTCGAATATTTCTGATTCAGAATATAATCCTCTTGCTTGAATAGGATCACCTCCTGTAAGTTCTTTCATAATACCTTCATTCAATTTTGTATCCTTTGACGGTTCTTGCATAACAGCATATCTAATACCTTTAAGCTTTAATACTTCATCAGAAGTACCACCAATTTTACCTCTTACATCAGTAACAAGAGTAATAGGAACTGTTCCTTTATATTCTCCTAATGTGACTGCCATCAAATCAGCGATAATAGATTTGCCGTTTGAACCACTTCCATGATAAACATTAAATGTCTGATTTTTATTAGCACCAATTAAACATGATGCTAAATGATCACGCATATATCTATTTAAATCAGGAATTGGAAATAACTTATTCATAAATATTTCAATTTCGTTAGCAGTCTTCATAAAATCATGATCGTTTTCGTTATATGGTACATAATTTATCTTAGTTGTCTTTGTAATGTAATCTTCCGGATATCCTTCTCTAAAAACTTTATTGGTAAAATCAATAACACCATTGTTAAAACACATTAAATATTTATTAGTATCCATATTTCTGATAAATTCTCCGTCATAAAATATTTCTGCTGCTTCACGCATAATATGATCTTTATCAGTTGTCTTCTTTAATTTTATACTTATTTCACAAACAAGCTTAGCTTTCTTTTGAATAAAGATTCTTCTTGGATCTTCTTCTTGATATTCACACATTTCCTTTGACATTTGGTCTCCTTTTGACGACAATAGAGCATACAATTCCTCTGATATCTTTGATCTAAGACTTAATCCCTTATCGGAAATCCATCTATGATTTCTGAACTGATACCAGATGCCTTTTTTATCGTAACTTACACAAACATATTTATCTTTATACATTTGCTTTAAAACCATAGCCATGTCATATTCAGTTCCAGTTTCAAAAGCTTTTTCGAGATAATAATCAATGGTTGTTTGTTTAATTTTTTCATATTCATTTAAATTTTCTTTTCTAACCCAATACATAATTGATTTACGTGTTATTTTAATACCATCTTGATTTGTTCTATGAAATTTCTTCCATTGACAATATAAATCAGAAATCGTAGAATAATCAAAATCCTTTGCTTTGCTTCTTAATTGAACCCATGATAGAAATAATCTTTCATCAGTATGTTTTAAAGCAAAAGCAACCTGTCTATTTAATAAATGTGAACCAGGTGCATAATATTTTTCAGGTAATGCTTGAGTAAAATGGTGTGTTTCAGCTATCTCGTATTCGTTTGTTTTTAAATGTGCTATCATTAAATTTACAGCTTTTTCCAAAGTTTCTCTATCTTTAATATCATTAATAGAAATAGAATCTTCTTCAGGATTTTCATTATCATCTTCCACTATTAAATTCATTTTAATTTTGCTTGATGCTTTCCTAATTTTATTACCAACATTAGATAAACGATTATTGTATTCATCTATAATTTTAGGATTGATTTCAAATTTAGGGTTTTTATCATATTGAACAGATAATTTTGCGAAATTATTCTTCAAATCGAATTTACTTACATCTTCTTCGTTCATTTCGAATTGTCCGTCTGCGCCATCAATCGACATATTATATATATGTGTTAATTCATATGCTTCATTACCAGGTTTTCTAGAACCAAATAGTTGCCAATTAGTTTTCCCCTTACTAATACCTTCGTCTAATACAGAATCCCAAGAATTAATCAAAGGTAAATCCCAAATTTCGCTTAGTTTCTCAATCATTTTCTCACGAATTAAGATTTGCATTGTATGATCAATTTGCATTCCAATTACCATATGAATTCCATCTTTAGTAAGTGAGCCATCTGCTAACCTATTTACGTTTGGTTTTTCAAAAATATAAATATTAAATGACTTATTCGCTTCTATTATATAACAGTCCTTAAGTACTTCGGCATACTCACATACCATATCACTAACATGTTCCCTTGTATGTTGTCTTGAATTTACATCATGACTATATCTAAAATCAAAATCTACAGCCATAGGACCGCCTATTTCTAATTGTCTTTCAGTTAGATATTCCTTACGTTTTTTCACAAATATACTATCATAATATAAGCTATAGAATGTTTGAAGATCTTCGCTGGGTATTATATAAGAACCGGCATATATATTCAGTTCCTTATCTCCAATTCTTGTATGTGTAAAACTTATAGACTCGCCTATCTTTTGTTCATTCTTAGCACTATGCTTTGCTAAGAATTCGTTTAAATCTTTAAAATGAGACGATGAATTCATATTTGTTGTCATTGTTGATATAATATATCAAGATTTTTCTATTTCATTTTTTTTAAAATTCATAAATATAATGTAATATATTTGACCCTATATTAAAGAAATAGTTCATATATTCTACTTTAAATTGGTTTAAAAACTAAACAATAAATAATGTAGCAAATGACTACATTTATTACAAAAGATACTATTTCTAGATTATTGAAGGATGTAAAAAATATTATTAGAAATCCTCTTACCGAAAATGGTATATATTATATACATGATGATTCTGATATTATGAAAGGCTATGCGTTAATAATTGGACCGTCTGAAACACCCTATTTTGGAGGGAATTATTTTTTTGAATTTAAGTACCCTTCGGATTATCCTCACAGTCCACCAAAAGTTATATATTGTACAAATGGTAATAATGTCCGATTTAATCCTAATTTATATACTTGTGGTAAAGTATGCGTTTCTCTATTAAATACATGGAGAGGAGACCAATGGACATCTTGTCAAAGTATTTCTACAGTTCTTTTAACACTATGTAGTTTACTTTCTAAAGATCCATTATTGAATGAACCAGGTGTTGATATAAAACATCTTGATAATAAACCATATGATGAAATTATTCAATATTCTAACATTGATATTGCTGTGTGTGATATTGTTCGAAAAAAAAATGGAGTTTTTTTGCCTTTTTTTGATAATTTCTATCCATTTATCAAAGAGAATTTTCTTAAAAATTATGATAAATTATTAGAATTTGCTGAAAATAAAAATAAAGATTTTAATTTATTATCAAAGGATTTTAGAACAGGATTTTATTCTATGAGAGTTACTACTGATTATAATAATATAATCGAAAAATTGAACGAAGCAAAGTTAATTGTTGAAATTATGTAAATGCTTTATTTATTTTATTATTTAAAAGAAAATTGAAATAAATAAATAATTTAAAGGTATATTATATATCAAAAATGCACTTCTGTTCTAACTGCTCTAATATGTATTATATTCGCATTAATAGCGACGATCCTAATAAGCTTGTCTATTATTGTCGCAAATGTGGAAATGAAGATAAATTACTAGCTATAGAAAATGTTTGTGTATCTAAAACTCAAATTAAAAAATCTGAACAATCATTTAGTCATATTATTAATAAATATACAAAGTTGGACCCTACATTACCTCGCGTAAGTAATATTTTATGTCCAAATCCAGATTGTCTCACTAACACTGAGGATAAACCTAGAGAAATTATATATATCCGTTATGATGATTCTAATATGAAATATATTTATGTGTGTTCTGATTGTGATACTGTATGGCAAACAAATGATATAACTAAATAAATTAAAGTCCTGTTATTTTAACGATAAAATTTATAAATTAATTTTTTATTATTTTAATTTTAAAAGAAAATTGAAATAATATATTTAAAACTATCTTTAGTTAATATAGTAACGATGAGTGACGACGACAACGAAAATTATTCCGACGATAATTCTGAAATTGATAATAATTCAGATAATGAAGGTATTATAATTCCAAATAAAAAATCTTTATTTAAACCAGCTATAAATATTAAGTCAATTGGGGAAACTAAATATGATTCTGAAGATAATTCTGAAGATGAAGATGAAGATGAAGATGAAGATGAAGATCTACAAACTGGCGGAGTAGATGATTTAGATCTTGATGACGCTGATTTGGACGATGAGGAGGAAGATGAGGATTCTGAAGATGAAGATATTGAATTAGACGAAGATGGTGAACCAATAGTTAAAGAATCTGTAAAAAAAATTAGTAAGTTAGTAAAACCTAAAAAAATTACACAGTTAATTGTTGAAGATGATGATGACGACGATGAAGATGATGAATATGATAATTATCTTCAAAAATTTGACAATGATATAATTAAAAATTATGTTAATGAGTTTCATCCAGAATGTTTAAGTCACAATTATGATGAAATTTCTAAGTTATCAGTAGTAGTTAGAAATAGCGATAATATAATTGTTGATCCTCTTCATAGAACTATTCCATATTTAACAAAATATGAAAGAGCAAGAATTCTTGGACAACGAGCAAAGCAAATTGAGACTGGTGCTAAACCGCTTGTAAAAATTCCAGAAAATATTGTTGACAGTTATATTATTGCTGAACTTGAATTGAGAGAAAAGAAAATTCCATTTATTATTAGACGACCTATACCCGATGGAGCATGCGAATATTGGAACCTAAGAGATTTAGAAGTTGTCGCATTTTAAATAACTTTATAACCCATTTGTGTGTTGGATAAATTTTTTTATATATATTTAAAGACATAATTATATATTATATTATATATAATGATGAAAATAAGCTCTGATTTTGTATATGAATATATTTGGATTGGCGGTAATGGAGAGTTAAGATCCAAAACAAAAGTTATACGTGATATAAAATATGGAAATGATGAAATACCCGATTGGAATTTTGATGGTTCGTCAACTGAGCAAGCACCTTCAGATGGTAATACTGAAGTTATTATAAAACCATGTGCTGTATATAAAGATCCTTTCAGAGTTATTGATAAATATAGATGTTTTTTAATTTTATGCGAAACATATGATACCGACGGTGAACCATTGCCAACAAATCATAGAAATTCTGCTGATAAGATTTTTAAAAAAATTGGAGATGAGGTAGAATGTTGGTTTGGTTTGGAACAAGAATACTTTATAAGATTTAACAACTGTTTTATATATCCTGAAAATAATGGTTCGCATTATTGTGGTTTTACAAATAAACGAGAAAAAACAATTGTCGAAGAACATCTTCAAGCGTGCATTTCAACTGGTTTACAAATTTCAGGTATTAATGCTGAAGTAGCAACAGGTCAATGGGAGTTTCAAATCGGACCTTCTCAAAATATTTCTGCTGCGGATCAATTAGTTGTAGCAAGATATTTGCTTGAAAGAATAGCTGAAAAATATGACGCAACAATTGATTATTCCTCTAAACTTTCTGAAAACGCAAATGGCTCAGGATGTCACATAAATTTCAGTACTGAAAAAATGCGTAATGAAGGAGGATTAGAAGAAATATTATATTGTATGAAAAAACTCGAGGAAAAACATGAAGAACATATTGCTGTATACGGTAAAGATAATCATTTGAGATTAACTGGATTACACGAGACATCAAGTATGACTGAATTTACTTGGGGAATTGGAACCAGAAATACTTCTGTTCGTATACCAAATTTAACCAAGAAAAATGGTTGTGGTTATTTTGAAGACCGCAGACCCGCAGCCAATATTGATCCCTATTTGGCCACCTCAATTATAGCAAAAACTTGCTGTCTTTAAGTATTTAAATTATACTATATATTTTCCTACTTAAAGACACTCTACTACATAATGTAGGGAAAATCTTGAAATTCTGAAAAAAGTCGCCTCAAAAGTTTCCTTCATATGTAGTATCGATGAATGAAATTTTTCGAGTAAAGTTTTTTTGAGTTTTCATTTTTGGACATTTATTTTGTCCAATTTTCAAAACCTTGGATATTTTATGTAAAAATATAATTGTGAGACCATAATTGAAAATTAGCATCTGGTCACCAAAAAAATAATTATAAAATTGTTACGATAAAATTTTATTATTTTAATTTAAAAGTATTTAGGCATTTTTTATGTTATCATAATATAGATAATATGGATAACGAAAAAATGCCGAAAAATGCCGAAAAATATTATTGTGAACACTGTGACTTTAAATGTAGCAAATTGTCCAATTTTAACATTCATTGTTTAACACCAAAACACAAAAATAATGAAAATGATAACAAAAATGATAAAAATGATAACGAAAAAATGCCGAAAAATGCCTTACACAAATACGTATGCGATTGTGGACGTTCATATAAATACTCATCTGGTTTGTGTCGACATAAAAATGCCAACAGTTGCTCTATTTCTAAAGAAGATTGTACATCAAATAATACTAATAATGAGAGTAAATTAGTTGAATACTTAATGAAAGAAAATACCGAACTTAAACACATGATAATTGATGTATGTAAAAATATTAATAGCACACAAAATAATAATTCATTTAATAATACTAATTCACATAATAAAACATTTAATCTTCAATTTTTTCTCAACGAAACCTGTAAAGATGCCATGAATATTATGGATTTTGTCGAATCTGTAAAACTTAAACTAACTGATTTAGAAAAGCTAGGAGAAATAGGTTATGTAGATGGAATATCAAATATAATAGTTGAAAATTTAAATGCATTAGATGAAACTAAAAGACCAGTTCACTGTACCGATACAAAGAGAGAAGTGTTGTATATTAAAGATGACAATAAATGGGAAAAAGAAGATGAAGACAACAATAAAATGCGAAAAGTCATTAAGAAAATAGCATATAAAAATCAAAGATTGTTACCAGAATTTAAAAAGGAACATCCAGACTACAATAAATATCATTCAAAGTATTCTGATCAATATAACAAACTTGTAATTGAATCTATGGGAGGATCTGGTAACAATGACATTGAAAAAGAAGATAAAATTATTAGGAAAATATCAAAAGAAGTAACTATTAATAAGTCAAATTTATAAAATTTTATTGTTTAAATATTATAAATGATTTTTGAAAATGAATTTGACTATATTATTCCATTAGGGTTTAATTGTAATTCAGCAAATGCTTGTAAAATAGCTGGAGTAAGAAAAGAAAAATTACCATTTGATTGGATGCAAATTAAAGGTTTAAATGAACCTAGTAGATTTTTAGCTTATCATAAAATGTTACAAGATATGTATAATAATTGTTTGAAATTTAATATTATAAAGCATAAAACAGGCGAATTTACCATTTTAAATTATAAAGCATGGATACCTCATGAGCAAGGAGATTGTGATTGTGATGGCATAAAAGAAAAATACGTAAAATATTTTAAACGTTTAAAGACTATATTAGAATCAAATAAAAAAATATTAATTATATTATCTGAACTTGAGCATGTTAAAGATTATAATAAAAATATAGTTGAAATACAAAAAAATTACTTAAAAAATCTTTATCCAAATAATGAATACTATTTTTTAACAATAAATATAAATGATCATTATATAAATACACATAGACATTTAAATATAGTATTAAATGAAAGAGAAGGATATTTCTTAGACGGTGTATGGACTGCTCCTTTTTTAGCAAAAGCTGTTGAAATTTGTAAAAATATTAAAATTAAGAATAATACAGATGAAATTTTGAATGAAGAATAATTTAACAAACAATTGTTTTTGTATTTTGGGTTAATACACACCCCGACGTTTTTGTCTTTGTAATATTTTTAATTTGTGTATAAGTTATTGCCACATTTGATAAGCTCTTTAGTTTATTAGTATTATTTTTACATAGTAAAGCGCCAGTTTTTATAATATATTGTAATTCCTTTTTATCAATATCATCAGGAATTTCACAAACTACATGACACGATGATTCGTCTTTCGCATGAAACCATAAATCATCTTCCACTCCCATATCAATAACTTTAAAATTTTCATTTTGATTTTTACCAATATAAAACAAAATTTCTCTCTCCAATCCTTGTATGAATATAGTTTCTGTCTTCATTTTGTTAAGTTTTGATGTAATTAATATATAACATAATTAAATCAATTTTAAAAAATAATAATAATAATAATAATGATGTAAAAGAACTTATCGAATCTATATTTAAATAATTAATATATTAATATATTATGAGTTTACAAAATATTATTTCAAGTGTACAATCATTTTTTAATTATTTATTTGAGAGGTTAGCCATGAGAACAAAACCAAAATATACACCAGTACATGAAGAAGAAGAAATCCTTTATTTAACTCATTCTATGACAATTGAAAGATAATATATTTAATATTTTAAGTATTTAAATTTAAAATATTAAAATAAATATGAAGATAGCATTATGTTTTATAATTAGTTATGACCATATATTAAATAAAGAGGAGATATGGAAAGAGTGGATAGAACCAAATAAGGATATTATTAATG
>Ga0307377_10001575_pt1 | contig 28435 bp, 28 predicted proteins | sample TR3MG_FD_202535 | JGI IMG/M metagenome (GOLD analysis project Ga0307377, IMG submission 202535) | Soil microbial communities from Risofladan, Vaasa, Finland - TR-3 | ecosystem: Environmental > Terrestrial > Soil > Coastal area > Acid sulfate soil | place: Finland: Risofladan, Vaasa | collected... | reverse complement strand
GAGGACCTGTTTTACAGGTTAAATGTGTTTCCGATTAATGTGCCTCCGCTAAGGGATCGTGTTGACGATATAGCTTTACTAGCGTCCGCATTCGCCGAGAAATGCGCAAAGAGGGTTGGAAGAAATTTAGAACCACTATCTGTAAACCTCATAGAGCGATTAAAGAGCTACAGCTGGCCTGGAAATATAAGGGAGCTGCACAATGTTATAGAGCGCTCATTTATTACCTCATCAGGAGCCGAACTGGAGCTTGACCACTCGCTTGTAGAAATTAATGGCAATAAACCCGGCAATGCTGAACATTCTTCGATAAAGAGTAGAGAAAAACTGCTCACTGAGCAGGACTTCAAAAAGCTTGAGCATGATAATCTAGTAAATGCCCTTGAATCCACAAAGTGGCGGATCTACGGAAAGGATGGTGCGGCTGAGCTTCTTGGAATGAACCCTTCTACGCTGCGCTCACGCATAAAAACTCTCGCAATCAAACGCCATCAATAAGAACATTCCGCCCTTTTTAAATTATGATGTATTATATACTTAGAAACTACCGGAGGGTGTCACATGCTTGAGCTAATAGAAGGATTACCTGAAAACGCTTTGGGGTTTAGCGCCAAGGGAAATGTAAGCGCAAAGGACTACGAGACTGTTTTAATCCCGGCTGTGGAAGAGAAACTCAAGCACCACGATAAAGTGCGTCTGCTATATCATCTTGGAGACGAGTTTGAGAAATTTGAAGTGGGGGCTATGTGGGACGACGCTAAAGTGGGCTTAGCTCATATAACAGAGTGGGAGAAGATCGCGATCGTGACGGATGTGAATTGGATCCAGCAGGCAGGCAAGATATTCGGCTTTGCAATTGAGACTATGTCTGTCCCGGGCGATGTGAAGATATTTCACAACTCCGAGCTTGATGACGCAATTAAATGGATCAGCGAGGAGTGGTAGGTTATATCCTCCCATAGAATCATAGAACTTCTATAAATAATTGAAGAACCCTGTTAGAATTACAGCCCTTATGAGCGACTCAAATAGAATAGAAAATATCAGAGATTTCACACTGGAGCGCAACCTCGACTCAATTGCAATGAAGTTCAATGAAGAGTCTTATACTTACGGCGATCTGGAGCTTCTTTCCCGGCACGCATCAACCTGGCTCACAGCATTGGGACTCAAAGGAGAGCCGGTTGCGTTTATGCTCCCAAATGGTTTTGAAATATTAATCACATACCTAGCATGCTTTAAATCAGGCGCTGTGGCAATGCCGCTAAACAGAAGATACGCTCCGCCTGAGCTTGAGAAGGTACTAATAGATTCAGGCGCAAAATGCCTTATCATCGAACTTGAGAAGTTACATCTCCTAAATGAAATTGATCTTTCAAAAACTTCTGTGGAAAAGGTCTATGTAAATGGAGTTGTGCCCAGAGAGGGATACAGCAACTTTTATACACTCCTTGGCCCGGCAAGTCCTTATGAAGAAACCGAGCGCTCTGCCTCAGACCCGGCTGTTATTCTATATACCTCAGGTTCGACAGGGAATCCCAAAGGGGTCTTGCATTCCTATTCATCGGTAGTGGGGATTATTAACTCTACATCGCTCGCGTTAGATAATGTGAGCAGCGAGGACAGGATATTGGTCATAGACCCTCAGGTTCACATAAGCGGATTTCTTGAGACATTCACAGGTCTTTATTATGGCGCAACGGTTATTGTTCAGGACGGTTTTAAACTTGAAAGCTTTGTACCCGCGCTTGTAAACGAGGGCCCTACTCTCCTGATAACGCACATCAACGTGTACGTGAAGCTCCTAGACTCGGGCACTACAAATAAAAGTACATTTGCGGCATTAAAGGGTCTCTACACGGGGGGCGACTCACTGCCCTCAGCTTTTCAGGAGAAATTCCTGGAGCACTCGGGTTTGATAATCCAGCTCGGCTACGGCATGACCGAGGCCATATGGCTAACCGTCGCAAGAGAAATAGATACCCAGGGCTTGGGAAAAATAGGACGCGTCCTACCGGGAGTGGAGATTAGGATAGTTGATAAAGAGGGAAACAACTTGCCGGATGGTGAAGTTGGAGAAATATGGGTGAAGGGTGATATGGTGACTCCCGGATATTGGGAAAACGAAAAAGCGACTGAGCAGGCGCTTGAAGACGGATGGTTTAAAACAGGTGATTGTGCTTATAAAGACAGCGGGGACACAATTTATTATTCTGGTCGGATAAAGGACATTATTATAAGGAACACTTCTAACATCACGCCCGGCGAAGTCGAGCAGGCGCTTTATAAAAACCCGGATGTGAAAGAAGCTGCCGTGATTGGTGTAGAAGATAAAGAAGAAGGCCACGTGCCTGTTGCGTTTGTGGTTAAAAAAGATGGAGCAAGTATAACAGAGGAAGAACTAAAGAAATTCACAGCTACTCAAATTGCCCTCTACAAAGTACCCGCCAGGATCTATTTCATAGACGGACTCCCACTTACATCAAGCGGCAAAATCGATCATAAAAAACTGTATGATTTACTGCCGGAAGATTAAAATAGTCCTATAAAAGTCTTACTTAACTCATCTAAAATATCAAACCAAGCTAAGACTTTACTTCTTATCCTATTTATAATAAATTGTGAATATGGCGGTAGGATACCAATACAATCAACATGGAGGACTTAGAAATGCCTGATGAGAACAAATATATAAAAGTGCTTTCTATAGATGGTGGTGGTATTAGGGGCTTAATCCCAGCAATGGTTCTTGCAGAAATTGAGAGGAAGACAGGGGACAAAATAGCTAATATGTTTGATTTAATGACAGGGAACTCCGCAGGAGGAATAGCAACTTTAGGTTTAAATGTAGCGGACCAAAATAGAAAACCTAGATTTTCTGCTGAAAAAATTACTGAATTCTTCACTAAAGATGGCCCTGTGGTGTTCAAAAAGTCGCCATGGAAAAGAGTAACTAGCGGCTTTGGCATACTTGATGAAAAATATGATCATAAGCCGCTGGTCAGAGTACTGAAAAAATACTTGGGTCAAAACATTCTTGAAACGAGTGTTACTAGAAGTCTTATAAGCACATACGATATTTACAACCGCCATCCTCAATTTTTTAAGAGTTGGGACAAAAAGTATAACAAGCACAATATGTGGGAGATTGCCCGAGCCACTTCAGCGGCGCCAACCTATTTTGAGCCTATTAAGCTAGTAGTAAATGAGAAAAAAGCAGTGCTTGTAGACTGAGGAGTATTTATTAACAACCCCGCAGTTTCAGCTTATGCAGAGACAATAAGATTAATTAAAGAAGGTAAGCTGCCCGAAAAACCAATCCTGATTGTTTCTTTGGGAACTGGTGAGCTTACGCGAAAAATTGAATTTGAAGAGGCTAAGGATTGGGGACTTGTAGAATGGGTAAAACCAATACTTGATGTTGTTTTTGACGGAGTAAGTGATGCAGTTGACTACCAACTGGATCTTATCTTAGGAAAAGAAAACTTTTATAGATTTCAGACTAGGCTTGTAGAGGGTTTCGATGATTTTGATGATGCCAGCAATACTAATATAAACACACTAATCCGGCTCGCTGAAGCGTTGATTGCTGAACGACAGGCAGACATAGATAAAATTTGCCAAATTATCAAATAGACTTAACTGCTTTCAACTTTTGATGTATCACCAATTGGTATTATGTTTATAAAGATATTAGGATTTGGCATATTATACTTAAATGCAAATCTTTACGATTTACACTATTCTCCCTAAATTATTTTTGTGAAAAGGTTTGAAATTAGAAGATGTAAACTAGATACATAAATATTTATTATGGATAATGTATCTATGAATGTTTTATGCACTCAATGCAAAAAGGTTTATACAACTAGGCCTTTAGATAAACCATTTTTGATCTTTCTAATTGCTGCTATTACCATAATGATCGTTATGATTTTAGCAGCAGATAACTTCATTATTATTAAGTCTAATCCATACATTCTAATTATTGCTTTACCAATTTTAATAGTTGGGTTTATCCTCGATTTTTATATTAGGAAAGAAGACAGAGACTGCCGTGTATGCCATGGCAAGAAAACTCTAATTGCAATTGATACACCTGAAGCAATAGAGATTATTAAAGAGAATAATTTATCAATTCTCAAAGATTCTCAGGAAAACAAACTCCCTTGGCAGACTAGTTAAAAATATCAGATTTTGTGATATTCATACCCAAAAGGTCTTACAATAGTCCTATAATTTCGCCCCACAACTCCCTAAATCACATAAAATATCACAATTTGTGATATTCCCAGCTTTTAATTCAGACATTTACAGTACGATTTCGATCAAGTGAGGAATCGGTCGCTCTTACCTACAAGTAGAATAACAACTTGCTTGTCTCTCTTGGCGAATAGAACCAAAGTAGCGTTTAGAAAACAAATTTCGAAGCGTTAAAAAGGCTTTCCCGATATAACCGAATATTAAAGTACTATCTATTATCCAAAGTTGCCACTTGCCATGGAAGATATTCCAATCAAGCAAAAGGATTAAAGCATTTAGCGTAGAAATTTGTTTTTAGCGTAATTAGTGTTATGTCTGTGATTTTTGCTACTTTTCATCCAGGAAAAGTAGACGGGGAGCCCCCGCTGGCTTACTAAAAAATATCACATTCTGTGATATCCACTACTTTCTTAAATCACACCAGCACCTTACACTACAGTCCTACAAAACCTTTCTAACTTCGCCGCCTAAATAACTTGGGTCATTGATTATTCAACAGCTTATCCACAGCCTGTGGACAACTTTTTCTCAGCACAAACCAATTCGCAGCCGTACGGCGCAAGATCCCCTACTTTTAATAAACTATACTATTGCCCCCCGCCGCACAATGAGCTTTTTATTCGATTTAATCCCTGCATAGTTTATACTTGGTTTATGCAAAAACTCTGCACAAAATGCAACTTCATCGGCAAAGGTAAACACGGCCTATTTTCAGGCAACATCTATTTTGGAATCCTGGAAATAATCGTGGCTGTGATCATTGTTGTAACCGGCGAGCGATTACTGCAATCTTACGCCTATGCCGCCGTTGTGGCTGCAATTGTCGCAATCGCGGGAATCATAAACATCATCGACTCATTCTCTGACGGACGCCTATGCTCTAACTGCGGGAAGGACAAACTCATACCGCTAGACTCGCTCCAGGCAGATGAAATTATCAAAAAAAACAACCTCTCAGTACCCGAAGATATAGAATCCTAATAGTAGTTTCGAGTATCTAAAGAATAAAACTCTTTTTAGCTAATATTCTCATTCAGTCCATGCACTTAGAGAATATATTGTTAAATAAGTTAATATACGGCTGAATGATATGAAACAAGACGTTATCTTTCTTCATACTCCCTTCACATTTATTAATCAAATGAAATTAGCCACTTACCAATCAATCCTAAACAATTTTCTACCTCAGGATGCTGGCATTTTTATGATTAATGATTATCCTAAATAATATGCAAAAGCTCTGCACACAGTGTTTTTACATCGGCGTTGAGGAGTCCAACATCTATGGAGACTTCACTACAGAGTCCATACTCTGGGGCACAGCTTTTTTCTTTGCCTTAGCCGGAGCTTTCGAAACATTCCTGTGGTTCCCGGCCACAATCATATTCTTCATCGCCCTTCTATACAGCATCAGCGGCTATACCTTTAAAGCCTGCGTGTGCTCAAAGTGCCACAGCAACTCCATGATCCCGGTTGATTCAGACAAAGCACGTCAAATAATACATGAACGCGGGCTGGTACCACCAGCTTACATAGTCGAGAAAGATGAACGAACTATCTTGGGAATGGCCTTTAGAACCATATTTTTCATATTAACAGTGGTTCTCGTACTTTTTATGCTCTACGATCATTTCAGCTAGAAAAAAGAAAACACTTCACAAATTACTTTGAATTAGTTACAATATCCGTATTAAAAAGTTTTTAAAGTTCTAAAACCCTGGTCATTCTGTCATTGTTTGGCTGGGGTTTTTTTTGCCCAAATTACCCCTGCTTACCGGATTCCACACTCTCCATCTGATTTCTTATGTTGTCGAGCCCGTCGGGCTTGGAGCCGCGCTTATTTTTCTTATCCTGCGCTTTAATGGCAAAATCACGGAATATCTCATCCGTTGCCACTACTGTGCGAAACGCGCGGAGCTTAATCTGCCCCTCATATTCAAATTTCTCGAGGTTGTTCCATATCTCAGAATGCACGAGAGTGCCGACAGTCATCCCCTGCCCGTAGCGCTGTGACTGGCAAAGCTCCCAGAGCGAGACCCACTCCTGTTGATACAAAGGCAGGTCTCTAATTAGGGACTGGGTTTCTTCAGCTGCCGCTTTTAATACGCGGAGCTCTACTTTATCTTTCTTATCGAACTTTAGCTTGTTTTTCTTGCGAAGCTTCTTCTTATCTGTTAGCTGATTTATCCTTCGGCGGAATATACCAACTCAATCTGTCATTTCGAGCGCAGCGAGAAATCTTTCTTTCCCTCCCACTCTCTATAACCCACCAGCATATATCTTATAGACATATGCTAGCTAGCTATTTTATACAGTATATTCCGTAGAAATACAAACTACATACTCAGGGCACTTCTGACAAGGGGGTTTTTGATTATGGCAAAAATAAAAATATTCAATCAATTATGCTATTGTCCAATAAAGTTGATCTAAAAAATTGTCGATTCCATCATAACTTACAATAGCTATTGTACGTATACTATCCATATATAAAAGATCCGATAGGCTTTGGAAAACCTTCGGTCCGTATTCATTTTTCAAGCTTGGCGAAACTGGAAATTGATAATATAACCATGGTACTTCTTTCAATGTATCTGGATCTGATTTTATTTTACCCGTTACTATGTCTGATTCATTGAGTTTTATATCGCTAACAAATAATTTTGCAGTCGTAAAAATAGCCGGCATCAACTTGATTTCATGAATTTCATCTTGGTTGAACCGTGAGGTATTAGAATAAATTTTGGGCAAGGTATTTACAAACCCATTAAGCCCTCGGATTACTTGTCCTGCAGCTTGTTGTAACGGGCCACGACTAGAAGGACTATTTTCACCATTTTGTGAGTTTTGCTTTTTTACTTCCAGCCCAATTTCATAGGCGTTATCTATAGCTCTTAGTGATGCTCCTACGCTATACATGTTGTGTTCAAAATACTCGAGTTCCGTAATTGGATTTTGAATATTTTTCACATTTGACAAATGGATTCTAACGGATTCAACTACTAGTTGTTTTGTTGACCTCTTTCTAGTTATGTAAGGAGCTTTAACAAAGCACCAATCACTAAATGCAGGATTTACCCTTTTACATTCAGCAATTAAATAAAATTCGAGATCAGTAGGACGAAGAACAAAATCTATTCTCGTATCATTTTGTCCAAGGCTTACTGGCAACTCAGCTACTTCGAATAACCATTTTTGTTGTTTATCAAAAATTTTGCGCAACTATTCAATAACTTCCGAAATTTATTTTTTAGTTCCTCATGCTTCTTCTCATTTTGGTCATTCATAGTGATAAATATTATAATTACATAATCGATTATTTGTAAGCCCTACAAAAGTCTCACCCTCTACCCCTTCTTAAACTTTGCTCTGTTTATAAGATAAACACCTACGAAGACAATCAGGATACCGCCGACTTGAGAAACCGTGATCTTCTCCCTAAACACAATAAACCCTCCAACTATGCCGACGATCGGGATCAAATAAAACGTCATCGAAGAGAAAAACGCCCCGGCCCTATTTAAGAGCCAGTAATAAACCACAAACCCGCTCGCAAAACTAAACACGCCCATAACTATCTCAGCCACTACGTTCGTTTCAGTCATATGAGTCTTAAACGGGTCCTCGACAATAAACGCAATCACCCAGAGAATTACAGTCGCAAAGCCGGTGTAATATGTGCTCGATGCGAGGGGATCGGTGTTGCTTGCAAGCCTGGGCGCTATGATCCCGTTAATAGCAAACACACTGAACCCGGAGATAATTAAGAGAGCGCCGATGAGTATTGAGCTTCCGCCCAGAATGTTATGAATTCCGACCACGAGTACGAGGCCGGCAACTCCAAGTATGAGACCGATCACGCCGAGCACGCTAAATTTCTCAGTCCGTAATATGAATACGGTGATGATGAATGTGACCAGAGGCGAGACTGTAACCATCACTGTGGCAAGCCCGGCTGTGATGTATTCCTGACCGAACCCGACCATTACCCAGAGAAACGAAATGCCCAGAACGGCAAAGACGAGCCAGGCAAACCAATACTTCGCGTGCCCTTTTAAGTCGCGCTTGAGAACGATTGAGATTATTAATAGAGCCAGGAATCCAATGGTGCAGCGCCCGGCTTGTATAACAAGTGGGCCCATCGTCTCCTCGTTTAACTTAATCAGCACAAACGCCGAACCCCACGCAAGCGCTACATAAAAAAGTGCGAGAACATTCTTTAGCAAATTCCCTCTCCTTTCTTAACGCCGTCACCCTGAACCATGTGCCGAACTTGATACGGGATCTATTCAGATTCTGTCTATTAGATACCTAAGGTCGCTACCCATCGATCAGCATAGCTATAAGGTCGTTGTAAGCCGGGGTGATGCGCTTGAATTCATCCCCCGCCAAGTGGGCCTCGTATGTAAACCCTGCGTCATTTCTTATGGTCATGATAATGAACGTTTTCACCACCGTGCCGTAATCGCTCGAAGACTCCACGTTGGGATTTAGCTTGACGCTGACTAAGTCGGCAATGTGAATCCGCTTTTCTACATCCTTACGTTCCTTCTTCTCCTCATTTACGCCCTTAAACCGGACTACAGCTTCCTTCTCCTCAACTCCAGCTAGAACTAGCTGCTCGCCGCTTCGCTTAATTGTCACATAACTGCCCGGCGCAAACCCAAGCCCTGATACATGCCTAATTCTTACATCCATGATTCAAATTCCTTTTAGTTTAGATTTCTTACCCTACGAGCCTAATATTTATTTTACAGCATTTTTCACAAAATTATCTATAGAATTTATTAGTTTTTTTGCTTTAGTAGTAGTTTTTGCTTTTATCTTTTGCCTTCACCTTTCCTTCCCGACATTCAAAAATAGCGTTAAAAAAATAAATTACGTAGGCGTTAAAAATGATTTGCGGGATGGGGAGGAATTAAATCATTTAGCTGTAGTAATTTATTTTTAGCTAAATTTTTGTCCTGGAGGGTGATTTTTGCTTCTTTTGGTCACTCAAAAGAAGGCAGATAGCATCTGCCGGCAAACTATTTCTTTGAAGCGGCAAAGTTCGTTAGAAATTAAATGCCCGCCGCGTAGGCTTTACTGCTTAGTAGGAGCCGGCACCCCATCCGCATCAGAGACACTCTCTTTCTCATCCACCAAACTCTGCCGAATAAACGCCACTACATCCTCAGGCTTTATCCCAAGAGTGGAGATACTGTGCTCACCATTCTCTACAGAGATAAACACATTGCGAACTCCAACATCTTCAAGCTCATCATGAAGCGCCTTGCTCTGCCCCCAGGGCACTATACAATCGTGCTCCCCGTGAGCTATATAGACAGGCGGGTCGGTCTTATCAACATAAGCTAGTGGATCTGCGGTCCTCACTTTCTTGAGATCACAAGTGTCTATGTTGTATTTTTCATTGGTGGTCTCGGAACAGTCCAGAAGCTCAAGGATTGGGCTTGAGTACTGAGGCTCCTCACACATGCCCGATCTTATGGCGCTGTTTTTTTGAACAACCAGGCTGCTCATGTTGTAAGGGCCGTAAAATAATAGGACAGCTCTAACATCAGTTGATGCTCCCGGGTTCTTATCGCCTCTAAGTTCTTCAGCGTCAGACCCGAAAGCAGCCATTGCCGCAAGGTGCGCCCCTGCTGATTCCCCCACAAGAATTAATTTATCCGGATCAATACCCAGCTTGTTAGAATTTAGCTTTATCCACCTAATTGCAGCGTTCACATCATAGATAATCTGGGGCCACGGGGCTGATTCATCATTAGCAAGCCTGTAATTGATAGAGATAAGATTGTATTTGCCCAGTCCTGCAACTTGATAAGCAAACGAGTCAATAGCCCTTTTATCCCCCGCTATCCAGGCGCCGCCATGAATCCATATCAGCGTAGGTCTTTTGACTTCAGGCTCGCCGTCATACTTATAAAAATCGAGCTTTTGCCGTTCATGCCCATTAGTTACATAATAGTATTCAACCGGGTTAGTTAGGTGAGAATTCGCTATTACATCCTCAACCGCGACTGACTCAAAGCTCTTTTTAGAGCCTTCCATCAGGTCGCAGGAGGAAATAAACATCATTACGGCAAGCAAAGAAATGCCGGCAATTACTCTATTAAAAATTCTGCTTTTCATGTTACTTCATATTAAAATTTTATTAATCCAACCTTATTTAATCTACCTCTATAATATACCCCGAAAATAGCTTTCGTGAGAGAAAAAAACAATTAGAAATCAGATCTTCTATTCCTTAGACAGTTGGCTCAAGAGACAGTCATTTCGAACGGCACAGATTGTGTGCAGGGGAGAAATCTATTAATTCAAACTTAAAGATAAGATCTCTCACATGCACAAAATACGTTTCGTTCGAGATGACGGTGGTTATTTGAAAATGCAGTTACAGAGAAAGATCGTCATTTCGAGCGAACACAATGTGTTCCAGTGAGAAATCTTTCTTTTCTGTCATTCCTTTAGTCCCTTCCTTTTCTAAAGAACGAATTCAAGCTAGCGAGGATTCGGACGTCTTTACCCTTTAGCCGGCTAATGTTAATAGATTGAAGCTCTTAGCTCATTGAAATTTAATAGATAGGGGGGATTTGTCTTTTGCTTTTATCTTTTGCCTTTGCATTAGCTTTTGTTGTTGCCTTTAAGACCCGACATTACAGCATCTGCGTTAAGAAAATTGATTACGATGTCGTTAAAAATCTTATACGGGCTGTGGGAGGAATTATAAGATTTAGACAGAGTAATCAATTTTTAGCTAAAGGCTGTGCAGTCGGACGATTTTTGTTTCTTTTCATCGTTGAAAAGAAAAAAGATAGCATTGGACACTGTCCACTACCAAACTATTTCTCTGAAACTGATGGAGATAAATCCTCCCTATGCTTTATCTTTTGCTTTCGCCTTTCCTTCCCCCTTTCCCAAAGGGGAACAGTTGCAAGCGTGCGCGCAACTGGGCGCTCTCGTTAATAGAGCAAAAGTTCTTAGCCGGCACATAATCCCCCAAAACCAAATTAAGGGGGATTTGTCTTTTCCCCGTCGTTTCGACCATCAGGAGAAATCTATTCATTCAAACTTAAAGTTATTTCTTGTTGTCTAGAGAGCCTGACTTAAAGTAAATCAAAATTACTTAATGCGCATTCTCTTACAATTTGCTTTCACTATGTTATTTAATAAACACGGCTAGTTACGCATCATCTTTTATGCATAATTTATACAAGTTAAGACTCACTTTAGCTATGTTCATATAGTAAGTTCATAAACAAAATACGCTTCTAGAATATACTTTAAATTACTCAAGCGGCGTATCGTCGCGGTTTGCCCACTCAGCCATAGAGCCGTCGTAGACTTTTACAGAGTTATGCCCTACTAATTCAAGCGCAAAAGCAGCTAATGTCGCCCTTACCGCCGCCTGACAATGGGTTACGATATTCTAGCTCTCGTCAAGCCCCGCTCCCTCGAGTAACGCCTTAATTTCACGGGCGGGCTTAAACTTCCTCACCCCTTCTATGTCCTCTGAGTTCTCTAGCATTTTTTCCCACTCCAGATGCAAAGCGCCCGGCACAGGTCCTATTCTCTTATTCCCGTGGGCGGCGTGGCCGCGGTACTCATCTCCCGATCTTACATCCAGCACCTGCCATGCGGGATCGTCATATTTTTGAAGCAGCTCATCAATTGTAACAAGCACTTCCGGGTGTACCTTGAGATCAACGCGCTTGGTTATCTCCTTAGGTTTTGATGAAGTGAAACTTGCCGGAAATCCCGAAGAGACCCAGTTCTGCCACCCCCCGTCGAGCACCTTTACGTTATTAAACCCGTAGTATTTGAGCACCCACCAGAGCCTCGTTGCAAATATAGATCCCCATTCGTCATAAGCCACCACAGTTGAATCGGCCCCTATGCCGAGATCGCCGAGCAGCTTCTGCAATTCAGATTCCGAAGCTACTAAGACCGTCTCCTCCCCCTCTTGATCCAGAGCCTTTATATAAGAATGTCCCGGCCTGCACAGGGCTCCCGGTATATGCGCTCTCGCATAAGAATAGTACTCCCAGGGAGAGTCCACAATCACAATATCCTCTTTATCTTTATTAGCATCAAGCCACTTGGGGCTTACCAAAATATCAGAATTCGCATAATCCATATTTCCTCCACAAAATTTATGGTATTCCGATTATATCAAAACCCCGCACTTTCCACAATCTATTTGGGAGGGGATAGATACTTATTGAGAAATCAAGAGGAATTTCCAAAAATCAACGAGAAATCCCTCCGTCGCCGTGGTTCTTAAATACATGCCAACCTAACTTTGACAAAACCCGGTTTTAGCATAGTATTTATAGGAAGTTTTGAAGGGTAGTATTTCCCTCCAGCAACTCGGACTTTCCGATAATTGAGTTATTAGGTGAGACAAAGAAGTAAGTATTTCGACGCCTCCTCATTCCAGCTGTCACTGGCAAACAAATACCCATAAGAGATAGAACATTTGTCTTGACAGTGAGATAGACGACAGCCGTCTTTAATTTTACAGTTTAGAAAAGCATTAAATTTTCCAAACCGCCGAAAGCTCCTTTCCTAACCACTCAGGAAGTTGCGACGATCAAAGAGAGAATTTTGCCTGAAAAAGATATCACAATGAGAAAAAAGATAAGTGTACTCCAAGTAGCTACCCTAAACCGGCCGATCAGACATGATTTGGGTTACGGACCTATTGAAACGGTTATTTACAATATAGATAAAGGACTACATAAATTAGGTCACCGTTCCATTGTCGCCTGTTCAGGGGATTCCGATGTTGTCGGAGAACAGTACACGACTATTGGAAAAAGTTTCAGTGAGTACTGGAGCAGTGATACAAACGTTCAGCGTGAAAGTATGCGAATACATCTCTCCCAATCACTTGAAAGAGCAAAAAGGGGTGACATCGACATCATCCACATGCATGACGCGATTATGGTTGAATATATTTTTAAGGGAGTTTTTAAAAGTCCTGTTCCCATTGTGATGACCCTCCATGTGCCTGCCGCGGAAAAAGAAGCATTTGACCGATGGAAGGACTCGTTCATTTCCACTTCCAAAGTATATTTTGTCCCTATCAGTGAATACCAGAGACATCAGCATCATGGATTAGTCAATATGCAGAAGGTCATTCATCACGGCGTTGACGTGGAAGATTATCCGTTCAAAACCAACCCTGGAGAGCAAGACTATTTGTTCACGATCGGAAGAATCACGCAGGATAAAGGGCAGGATAAAGCCATCAAGATTGCGAAAAAAACCGGCTCCCGGCTTATCCTCGCCGGCAATGTCCAAAACAAGGAAAAAGACCGAGCATTTTTCAAGACATTAGAAAAATCATTCGACCTTATTACCGACGCAGGCAAACCCTTCGCCGATAGCGAGTATTATGAAAAGGTCATGAAACCCATTTTGGATTCAGACAAACAGATAATCTATATCGGAGAAGTTGATAGCGCCCAGAAAAGACTGTGGTACCGGCACGCTCAGGCAACACTCTTTCCTATTCAATGGGGAGAGCCCTTCGGACTTGTCCTGATTGAATCTATGGCCTGCGGCACACCGGTGCTTGCCTTAAATAAAGGCTCGGTTCCCGAAATAGTAATTCATGGAAAAACAGGTTTTATCGCAGACACAATCGATGAAATGGTAGAGGCCGTGAAATCAATAAACCTTATCGATCCCAGTGACTGCCGTACTCATATTAAAGATAATTTCTCAATCGCCAGTATGGCCACAAAATATTCCGAGCTCTATCACCAGATTTTGGAGGAAAATACTTAATGCCTAAAGACATCCCAGTAAGCAATGGATCGTTTCTCTTGAACTTCGATTCGGATTATCAGATACGAGATATTTATTTCCCTTTCATCGGACAGGAAAACCATTCAAGCGGACATCCCTTCCAATTCGGGGTATGGGCGGATGGGCGGTATTCGTGGATGGGATCGGAATGGGAAAAAACATTAAGATATCAAGACAATAGTCTTGTGACTGATGTCTTTCTAAAAAATGAGGCCTTAGGCTTGGAGCTACGATGCTCGGATGTGGTGGATTTGGATTTGAACATCTACATCAAAAAAATCGAGGTGACCAACCTTAAAAACGCAGCTCGTCCAGTCCGGCTCTTTTTCAGTCATGATTTTTGTCTTTATGGAAATGACATCGGGGGCACGGCTTATTTTGATCCCCGGACTTGTTCGATCATCCATTACAAATTCAACCGGTATTTTCTGATCAGCTGCTGGGCGCATGACGAATGGGGCGTGAAACATTTTGCCTGCGGAAAAAGAGGGATTTCGAAAAACTTGGAGACCTTTAAAGATACAGAGAACGGTGAGCTTAGCGGGGTGGCCTCCGCATGGGGCTCGCCTCATTCCACAATTGGCATTTGGTTGGAATTACCGCCCAAGGGTACAACAAATGCTTATTATTGGATGGCGGCGGGCATGAACTATCCTGAAGTCGCAAAGCTCAATTTAGAAGTCCACAACATAATGCCGGAGAAACTCCTTAAGCGCTCGTCGAAATACTGGCAAACATGGATACATAAAGATTCGTTGCAGCTCCAAGGCTTGCCTAAGTCCGTCACCGACATTTATAACCGAAGCCTGCTTATACTAAGAACACAAATTGACAACCACGGAGCCATTATTGCCGCCACTGATTCCGATATTATTCGTTTTGGAAAAGATACTTATTCCTATATGTGGGGGCGGGATGGCGCTTTTGTCGCAGCCGCTTTATCAAAGGCTGGTTACTCGCATCCGTGTATGAAATATTTTGATTTTTGCGCCCGTATTTTATCTGACGAAGGGTATTTATTTCAACATTATAATCCTGATGGGTCCCTTGCGAGCAATTGGCATTCTTGGTTAGTCGAAGGTAAAGAAGTCCTCCCCATCCAGGAAGATTCAACCGCTTTAACACTTTGGGCACTATGGATTTATTACCAAAGCATGAAGGACGTGGAATTTATAAGACCTCTATACAGCAAGCTGATAAAAAAAGCTGCTGACTTTTTAGTCAGTTACCGTGACCCTCAAACTCATTTGCCTTTACCTTCCTATGATCTTTGGGAAGAGCGTTACGCACTGCACACCTATACGGTTGCATCTGTGATCGCCGGTCTTAGAGCTGCTGCGAATTTTGCGAAACTCTTTCAGGACACCTCCCTGGCTGAGAAGTATGGCTCCGTGGCCGATGAAATAACGGTGGGAATTGGCAAGCACCTGTACCATAAAGGCCTTAAGCGATTTGCACGTTCGGGCTCCAGAATAGAGGGAGGCTACAAACTTGATGAAGTAATTGATATTAGTTTGTTAAGCCTAGCGACCCTTGGAGTTTTAGATCCCAAGCATCCGCGAATGATTGAAACAGCCCAAGCTGTACGCGAGCAGCTTTGGCTTAAAACTCCTATTGAAGGTTGCGCTAGATACCAGGATGATTTCTATCAGCGTGCGGAAGATAGCCCAAAAGACATTCCCGGAAACCCATGGTTTATTTCAACCCTTTGGCTCGCAGAATACTATATCGATCTCGCGGAGAACAAAGAGGAGCTTCAAGTGGCCCTTCCCTACCTTAAGTGGTGTGTAAAAAATTCGCTTCCTTCAGGGGTGCTGGCCGAGCAAGTACATCCTATAAACGGCTCACCTCTTTGCGTTTCTCCTCTCACCTGGAGTCATTCCGCTTTTATTTGGACTGTTCTACGGTACTCAGAAAAGGACAAGGCGCTCAAAAAACAGTAGTTATCTTAAAGGTAGTACTCTACCCACTGACAAGCAACCTTTAAGCGCTATATCTGATCCAAGATTCCACTTTAGGAATGACGGCTACAATCCGTTCTAAAAAGACATTCCAGCAAAAATCCTAAGACCGCCTCAGCGCACCAGGGGTTTTATTAAACTGCTTTTTAAACGCACGGTTAAAGGCAGGCTCTGATGTGTAACCTATTTTTCTTGATATAGACCCAAGTGACATATCGGAGTTAGTGAGAAGATCTCTAGCCCTTTGCATGCGCCATTTAGTAAGATAATCCATCGGCGTTGTGCCAACAAATTTCTTAAACCGCTCTGCAAATGATGAGCGCGACATCCCTATTTTTTTGGAGATATTCACAAGCGTCCAGGGCTCCTGCGGCATAGAGTGTATAAGCTTCAAAGCCTTACTGATATCCCGGTCATTAAGCGCAGCAAGGAAACCTTCTTGATCCCCCCGGCTTATTATATAAGAGCGAATAAGCTGTATAAAAAGCACCTCTGCCAATCTTTCTGCCACTACTTCTGCCCCAGGGTTGCCGGAGTCTGTTTCTTGCAAAATAATTTTGGTCGCGTTCTCAAGCCAGCTAAACTGCCGCTGCTCAGTGTCGGATACGAGAATATAATTAGGAATTGTAGTGATCCTGCAATTTGTACAATAAGAGATGTCGATTTTGCGGAAGAGTCGTTGGAATTTTCTAAAGCACAAATCGTCGTGGTCGTAGGTACAACCTTGCTTTCCCAGGCAAATAATCTGCCCCAAGCTGCTCTTTTCCTACTCAATAGCCCTTGGGCTTACAATTCAACCATTGTTTCTCCAAATGGAAACACAGATGACGGGTTTGGATCGTCTGTAGCCATCTCAGACGGTCGTTTTGTTATTGGCGCTTCCAATGACAATACTCCTGTCATTTCCGGGGATCCGCTCGTAGAAGGTTCGGGCTCGGCATTTGTATACAAAATGGAAGAATTTCCAGTGCTCGAGGCGAAAATCAAAGCGAGTGTACCAAAGGAAGACGCCCAGTTCGGTACTTCTGTTTCAATGATTGACCGACAGCTACTCGTAGGCGCTTCAGGAGCACAGGAAGCGGTCTTGTTCGTCAGGAACAGGAACAGCCCGTGGGCGCAGCAAAGCCTAATTCTTCCCGCAGGCAATCCTACTTATGGAGAATTTGGCGCCTCCGTAGCGCTTGCCGAGAACTTTACAGTTGTCGGAGAACCAGCGGAGACAATAGCTGGATCGGCGGATATATTCGCGTTGCCCGATACTGACGGCGACGGGATCTCTGACGGTGCTGACAACTGCCGGGATATCGCAAACCCGGATCAGAATGACACAGACGGGGATGAGATCGGCGATCTCTGTGATTCCTGTCCTCTGGACGTCGAGAACGACGCAGATCAAGACGGCGTTTGTGAAATGGATGACAACTGCCCGACTATAACAAACTCCGACCAGTCTGACGAAGACATGGATGGTGTGGGTAACGTTTGTGACTTAGACACCGACAACGACGGTGTTGATGATAACGATGACAATTGTCCGTTGGAGTCTAACCCCGGACAAGAGGACTCAGACGGCGATGGGACTGGAGATGTATGTGACACTGATTCTGATGACGACGGCGTATTGGACGGCGGAGATGCGTGTCTCTTAACACCAAGCGGTGAGATTACCAACTTGGAGGGTTGCGCCATATCACAGCTCTGTCCTTGCAATAGTGCCTGGAAGAACCACGGGGCATACGTCAAGTGTGTTACTCAAACTTCCAATGACTTCGTGTCGGAAGGTCTTATTACTGGGCAAGAAAAGGGCGATATCGTCTCCGACGCAGCGCAGTCGGCATGTGGTAAATAGAAAGAAATCACGCTATCAAGTGCTGTTCAATTGAAAGAGCAGCGCTCTGAACAAACAGAAAACTCACAGCATCCTTATCAACTTCCGCAAAAGAACTGTCTACAAAGACTGCCGATAAAACTAAAACCATCGATAGAATTAAAATCCGCATATTACCGCCCTCCTAGATTTTGATTTTAATTATAAGTTAGCACATAATCTTTAAATATTCATCAAAAGATTAGACATATTTTGATATTAAGGGAGATATTTAAAAGACCGTAAGCCGTTACCAGGAGAGCTTCCCAAAAAGTTATAATCAGATAGACTTGTATAAGTTTTACCCTCCAAGCCAAGAGGAGATAGAGATGATATTGTTGACGGGGTTAGGCAGCAATACCGGCCTTAGAGTGGCCAGAAGGCTCCTTAAGTCGGGGAATGACTTTACAGCTTTAGTAAATGATGAACAGAAAGATATAGATCTAAAATCCAAGAAAGTTACTCTTATAAAAGGTAATCTGAGCAAGCCCGATGCTATCAAAAAAGCTATGGAAGGGATTGAGAGCGCGCTTTTAATCTCCCCCATTACAGAGGGCCAATTCAAATTAGAGAAGAACTTCATTGACGCCGCTAAAAAAGCAGGGGTTAAACACGTGGTGAAATATTCTGCAATCGGGGCTGACTCTGATTCCCCCTGTGCAATCCTGAGAACCCACGGGGAAAGTGAGAACTACCTCAAGAAATCGGGCCTCAGATATACAATAATCAGGCCTAATATTTTTATGCAAGATTTTGTTGAGTTTTACGGCCAGGATATAAGAAAGAAAAAACAGCTCAAGCTCCCTCTAAGAAACGCCAAATGCGGATACATAGACGAAAGAGATGGCGCCCGGTTTATAAAGAAAGTACTAACTTCAAACACTGTCAAGAACAAAACATATACACTCACAGGGCCCGAATCCCTAAGCTGTAAGGAAATCGCAGAGTTGATTTCAGACACCATGGGCAAGAAAATCAGCTATGTGGATATTAAACCTAAAGAGTTCAAGAAAGATTTGATGAACGCGGGTTTTAAGGAACCCGTTGCCGAGGCGTATTCTGATTTGTATAAATATGTAAGAGATGGGATATGTGATCAGATAACCGATGATATTTACAAACTCACCGAAAGACAGCCGCACACTTTTGAAGAGTTCTTAGACGACAACGTGAAATTCTTTTTAGGAAAATAATTGCAATCCGCAAGCTCTGAGCAACCCGGACAATTTCAACTATTCATCAAGCTCTTTTTCAACAGTATGTATTTGCTTCGTATTTTGCTCTGCTTTCACTACTTTGGAATTATGATCATTCAGTATTGACTGCCCTCCGAATATCGAGCCCGGGATCAGAAAGAACACGCCGAATATGTAGCCAAATGCATAACCCCTGTTTCTTTCGGTAAGCTCTCCTAGCCACTCAGCTGAGCGAATGGGAAGCTGATAAAGCCACGGCACGGAGACGAAAAACAGTACTCCCAGGAAATTAAAAAGAAAATGTACAAACGCTATCTGTAGTGCAAATACTTTATTGCCGCTTATTATCGCTGTTGCTGCAAGAAGCGCTGTTATCGTGGTTCCGATATTAGCGCCGAGAGTAAAGGGGAAGATCTGTCTGAGGCTAAGCACACCCGCCCCTGCAAGAGGAATTAACAGACTAGTTGTAGTTGATGAGGACTGCACAATCATCGTTATGACGGTGCCCGCTAGGATTCCTATGAACACACCCTTGCCGAGCGATTTATCCAAAAGCGCTTTGGTGCTGGTCGTCATTATAGATCTTAAAACCTTACTCATATAAATTACTGAAAAGAATACTAGAGCTACGCCAAACACAGTAAAAACTATAGCGTCCATCATACCGGGCATGGATTGAAACAAGCCCTGCAAAAAGACAACTACGGGTTTAATAATCACAGAGAGCACGTTTATATCACTAATAGAAACAGAGCGGCCGTCTAAAAACCAGTGAGCCATCACACCTGCAATTTTCTGTAACGGATGAAAAAAGATCTCGAGAGGCAGAAATATGAAAATAGCATAGAGGTTAAAGAAATCATGCACAGTTGCCGCGCTGAATGAACGGTGAAAAGCCTTTGTTTCCCCAATATTTCCGAGGCTCACAATCGTATTGGTAATAGTCGTGCCCATATTGGCGCCCATTACCATAGGGATTGCAATCTCAACCGGCATACCGCCGGCCACAAGCGCAACAATTACAGAAGTAACCGTGCTTGAGGACTGCACTAGAGCGGTTGCAAGCGTGCCCAGAACAACTCCAACAAGAGGATTGGTGGCAAAGCTGAAAATCATCTCCGCCCCTTCTGTGCCGCCGGAGAACCACTTGAACCCGGCTCCAATAACTCCCACGCCTACCATTAGCAGATAGACTAGCCCTATGACGATTACCCACGTAAGCGGTGAACTTTTTAATTCAGTTTTGGAATTATTCATAAATACTTAGGGCCTTGATGAACAAAATGAGAACATCAATCACAAATTAACCTGCAATACAATTTTAAATCCGATCAATCTTGGCTTTTGATATTCTACACCAATAGTTGGCAAAAGAATACGTAAATGTCCTTGATAAATTACTAATAGGCATACATAGTTCATTAGAGGTGAAGAACAATGAAAAGGTTTACAATATTAACCATGACAGTAATAATTGCGTCTGCTTCATATACCTATTATACTGCTCCCCATTAAGAACTAAGTAGAATTAAGCTAGTAAGATTTAAATAGAAACTCAAGGCGGTTACCTTCCTTCTGTACATGGGTACAGAACACCTATTCAGGTGGAAGAGGAGTATTTTAGGAAACACGCTTCAGAGCCAAAAGCTGCCTGACTGATTCATTACTTTACCGATTACAACTTGTATTTAGAATCTTGGCTATAATGTAATAAGGGTGTAAAAGAATTCATTTTAAGCCCTGTATTTCAAGAATCAGGAGTATGTAGCTATGAGATTCTCAACTATAGTAGGAATATTTACCGTGGTGCTGATGCGGGTTCCCGGTTTGGTATTTGCCGAGCATGTAATCGACGATTCTAAGAACACGGGTTATCTATTTGTTATAAGCGGGACGTCGGGCTCGTTGGATGGAGATACTTTGACGTTAAACGGAGTACCGAATGTTATCTATTTCTCAGACCGTCCGGATCGAGTAGCAGGGCATCTCTCGCTTGAGAAATTTGTAGAGTCATGGAATAAGGGGAGTGACAGCTTCAAAGCAGACCCGCCAAACGCTACTCTTTCTGTGTTGAAGAAAGATGGAGAAGAAAACGTGGTGGTTGAGCTTATGAGTGTGAAGCAGAAAAACGGTTCGGTAATTTTTAAAGTGGCAGTGCTAGAAGAAAATGTCACAGGAGCATTCGAAGCGTCATCGCTTTTCGTAGACTTGTATTTTAATGAGCATGAATGATTTTTAGCAACGGACCGGGGGTAATTATAGCAATTGAAGATTAAAAACGAAGTTTCCATGCGGACACTAGGAACCGGCTTTAACACACGCTAATTCAAGCCCGCCCCTACCCACCTGACCCAACGATTCACATACAACCCAAGCCGAGAGGCGTCGAAAAACTGCTCAGTCTCTTGCTCATAAAGCCGCTAATATTTGAAAGGTTAGGTTGGGAATGAGCGAATACTCCTAATTCCAACTTAAATCAGGCTTGATAAAAGGTGGGCAGTACAGCACAGTACACTATAACTCATTAGCCGACAGAGACGCAACACCACCGCAAAGAGCTAAGGTTGTAGAGGCCCTTACTCAAGTGGGCTGCCCTAGTGTTGGAGAGGTTGAGCTTGACGGTGATTATTTTGAAGCTGAAGACGTAGTCTGTGATGACGGCATAAAATATGAATTTCATCTTGATCAGAATCTTGAAATCATTAAAAAGAAGCTCGATGATTAGCGGGTAGGATCTGCTGTATTACTATTTCTCCATTCCTCTTTGAAACAAACCTCCCCGTCATTTCGAGCGAACACAATGTGTTCCAGGGAGAAATCTTTCTCTTATTTTTCATCTGGGAAAAGAAGAATATCTCTCTATAATGACAATATAATGACAAGGAAATTAATAATCCTTTCCCTCACGCCCTGTGGTCAGGGGTTTGTGAATAATACGAAAGGCGATAACCGAGAGTGCTGCTCCGATTATAGGCCCTGCGATGTATATCCACAGGCTGGCAAAATCAAGTGATACCAGCGCAGGCGCAAGTGAGCGCGCAGGGTTCATAGATGCCCCTGTTATGGGCCCCGCCCAGAGCACAGATAGCCCCACGACTCCGCCGATTGCGCTTCCCGCCATTATCCCTTTCTCCATACTCCCTGTGGAGACACTCAGGATTATAAACATGAGGAATAGTGTGATTACTATTTCGAGAATGAAAGACTGCATAAGGGGTCCGGAGGGGTGAGTTACTGTAAGCGAGATGAGATCAGGGAAAAGGAAAGCCAAGAGCAAACTCGCTGCAATAGCGCCCAGACACTGGCTTATAATATATTGAATCACCCGGTACCCCGGGAATCTGCCCGAAAGCCAGAAACCCACAGTAACCGCCGGATTTATATGTGATCCCGAGACATCCCCCACTGCATATACAATTGCCATCACCACAAGACCCGTTGTGATCGCAATTCCAGTGTGCGTTATTGCGCCGCCCGAATGTTTTTAGATTATTCCCTACTAAACCGTGTTCCCCCCACTTTAGTATCATTATTGCCCAATAGTGTCAAGACATGACGATTAATATCAACTTAATTGGCAGGTTCAGAAAAATAACCAGCAAAGGCAAATAACAAACTATAGTCGTTATTGTCTGCAGCCCGCAAAGCATCAAGATATTCTTTGCGCCGTACACTCATTAATTGCAGATCATATCCACCTGCCCAATCGATAGGCTTCTTTTTCATTACCTTTGTCAGCAAAGCATCTGCAATGATCCGAGCATGTCGACCGTTACCATTTGGAAAAGGATGAATATATACAAGCCTGTGGTGAAAACGAATGGCAATTTCTTCTGCAGGATATGTATCGTTTTCGATCCAATAACTTATATCATCAAGCAACATCCTTAGCTGAATCGCAATTTGCTGGACATCCACTCCTATGTTTTTGCCTGTTGTACGAAACTTACCTGCCCACTTCCAAACCTCTCCAAACAATCGCTTATGTAATTCCCGGACAAACTCTTCGCTTAGAATATCCGGATTCCGGCTACGGCTCAGCCATCCAAGACCCATTTGAACATTTCCTTGCTCCAATTGGTCCAGCTCTCCCCTAGTTGTAACGTGTTTGAACTTCAACCCTTCCATTTCATCAGGATCAAGCGGTGTGGCACCTTCAGGATGTTCAATCATTACTACACCTCATCGTTCCAAAAATCGGATGGCATGTCTTTCAGCAAGTCGTGTTGTAAACGTTTTATCTCTCCTGCAATTTGCTTTCCTGAGAGTGCTTGATCTTCCAGTGCCATATGCTTATTAGTTGTTTCTACTATGCGCGTTGCAATTATTCTTGCACGCTCCGCCAGAATATCTTCCACCCTATTTCTTGGCACAATAGCATAAACAAAACGGCACCCCATAGCTTCTGCGATATTCTGCATAGTTTTAAGGGTAACGCTACCGGTCAGTTCGTTTCTTTCAATCTTTGAGATGTCTTGTCGTGTGACACTCATACGCCCGGCAAGCTGTGCTACCGACAGACCAAGAGCATTACGGGTTGTGGATAACCAGCCTTCCTTTGGAATTTGTATTGTCCGCAGTTTCTTAGCAACACTATCCACCAGATCTTTGTATTGCTCCCTTGCAATCTTTTTAACAATATTCATCATAAACCTCTATTCACTTTATTGTAAACATATAAGTTAACATTTATTTATTTGTCAATCCATAGGTTTACATATTGTCCGTACTTGTCAACCTACAGATTTATATATTATCCGTGTTTGTCAATCTATAGGTTTACATATTGTCTGTATTTGTCAACACATATAGACATCCTTAACACATCGCAATTTCGAGCAAAGTGAGAAATCTTTCTTTTACTTTTTCCATTCCAACATTAGGAGAAGCATAAGGTAACCTTATATCTAGGCAGATAGTTTATAATATATTTGAGATCACCAATATCATGAAGAACTTATCCACTATAGCGGTTTTAACAATAGGAGTTTTGCTCTTAGCGGCGTGCAGTAAGGAGAAAGCGGAAACCACTTCCCCTCAAGTTGAGTATCTCCTAGAGTGGGGGTCTACCGGCAAAAGAGACGGGGAGTTTGACCAGCCCATAGGGATTGCAATTGATGAGGAGGGTTTTGTATATGTATCCGACTCAGGGAACAACAGAATTCAGAAATTCTCAGAGTTCGGCGAGCTCTATTCCAAATGGGATAGCGGCGGCTCGCAAGAAACAGCGCTCCAAACCCCAATGCACTTAGCTAGTGATGGGGAGAATATTTATATAGCAGAATACGACACCGACAGGGTTCAGAAATTCTCTCCGGATCACGAGTCTAAGACAACCTTTGGATTGACTCAAAATGAAAATGGTTCTCTGGACACTCCCTCTGGTGTTGCAGTTGATGATGAGGGCAATGTGTATGTAAGCGGATTCTATAACAACTCTATCAAGAAATACTCTCCCGAAGGCGAGTTCTTAATGCAGATCGGATCTCCAGGCAAAAAGGACGAAGGAAAGCTGAATTATCCAACCGATGTTGCAATTGGAATTGACGGCAATATTTATGTGGCTGATGCTTATAATAACCGTGTACAAGTGTTTACTCCCGATGGCAAGTTTGTCAGAAAGTGGGGAGACACTCCCGCTCTAGGCAACAAAGCCCTTGAGGGTTCCTTCAATGTCGCAACTGGACTGGGTGTAGACAGCGAGGGCAGAGTATTTGTGGCTGATTTTTATAACCATAGAATTCAAGTGTTTGACCCGGAGGGGAAATTCTTACTATCGTTCGGTGCACAAGGCGATGGCGAGGGTGAATTCGAAAGACCCACAGATGTGGCGGTAGACACTAAAGGCAATATATATGTTGTCGACTGGGGTAACGACAGGGTTCAGAAATTAAGAATAGCTTGGCCCAAGCCGACAAATTGAGACCACTGGAGCGGGTGTGATTAGAAGCATATATTTTTACTGATCGTGATGCTCCTGCTTTCATCTCTTACAGTAGAGAGTGCATTCCAATTTTCTTTCTAAATATCTGATAACAAAAGGAACTATTATAATTTTACGGGAGAATTTTTCCTAGAAATTCGGTGATTTTTTTTAAATTTTCAAGTTATTTCCTAAATTTAGTCAACTCCGTTTTAACCCTATTATTTATTGTTTTCAGCATTTTAGACCGATAATAGCCCGATTAGCTCTTCTATTCGGGCCACAAATAGGTTGTTTATTGGACCGATTACCAGGTATAATCAGTCCATGATATATAATTGGCAACAAAAGGGTTGGCCAGATTTTAAATACGATCTGTCTAAGATAGAGGACACAATATTATCTTTTGCCGAGAAAGCGGGGCGAGTTGGAGGACTTTTAAAGGGCCTATCTGAAGACGTCCATATCAAAACCGTCATAGACATGATGGTCACAGAAGCTGTTAATACTTCTGAAATCGAAGGAGAGACTTTGAGGCGTAATGATGTCATGTCCTCAATCATGAATAATCTGGGGCTTGCTCAAGAAAAAGAACATGTCCAGGACAAGAGAGCTGTAGGTGCTGCAGAACTTATGGTTAATGTCCAAGACAGTCATGCCGAAAAACTAACAAAAAGAAAATTGTTCTCCTGGCACCGGATGATCATGCAAGGAAGCAAAGGCTTAAGAGTCGGGGCCTGGCGTACTGATCCGGACCCTATGCAAGTTGTGTCGGGTTATGTTGGTAAAAGGAAGATCCATTTTGAAGCGCCGCCCAAAGATCGAGTTCCACAAGAAATGAAATCGTTTATACAGTGGTTCAATGAAACAAATATAGGCGGCAAACAAGAAATAACAAAGCCTATAGTACGCTCTGCCATAGCCCATATTTATTTTGAATCAATCCATCCTTTTGAAGATGGAAACGGCAGAATAGGACGCGCTATATCTGAGAAAGCCTTATCTCAAGGCGCAGCTCGTCCTATATTATTAAGTCTTTCTAAAACAATCGAAGCCAATAAAAAGGATTACTATGACGCACTTAAACAAGCACAGAAGTCAAACGAGATCACACCGTGGCTAGTCTATTTTTCTAACTTGGCGCTTCAAGCTCAAATTGAAGCAGAAGAAGAAATAGACTTTACACTCAGAAAGACAAAATTCTTTAACCACTATGAGCCTGTGCTTAACGAGCGTCAGCTAAAAGCAATCAGGCGTATGCTCGAAGAAGGCCCCAAAGGATTTAAAGGGGGAATGAGCAATAAAAAATATATGTCCCTGACGAAGACTTCAAATACTACTGCTAAAAGAGATTTGAACGATCTTGTTGAAAGAAAAATATTTGTGCCCATGGGCGGGGGCCGCAGTACGAGTTATGATATCAATTTGTAATTATTAGCATACTAGCCAAGCATCTACATCTTTAGCTGTTATCAGAAGTTAGCCGGCGATCTTTAAGAAGATTTCAATTTCCCGCCGTTTGAGAAGAAAAGAATTGCGGCTGCAAGGATAGCAACTGCGCATATTGCAAACATAGGCAGTTTTATAAAATACGCTGCGAGAAAACCTGCGGCCAGACCTGAAAGCACCTCTGCCCCCACTTCAATCGAGAGGTTATTTCCAAGCGCCCTACCCTGTGCGTCTTCTCCAGCGGCAAGTGAAATCATCGAGGCCGATACGGGCAACGCTACCGCAAGCGCGAGCCCTGGCAAAAAGAGCGTGAAGTAAAGCATGAACTCAGACTGGGGCAATATCACAAACAAGTTAAACAGACCGAAAAGCAGCGTCGAGTAAATGGCTATCGTTCTGGGCGTGTGTAGTTTTGACAAGTAACCGGTAAGCCAGAGGCTGCCGATAACGACAGGCACCGCGTTCCAGGCGATATACTTTGCAAGCTCTGTTACGTCCATGCCGTAGTGCTCAACCAGATACATCGGGAATGCTCTAAAGAACCCGAAGATAGCCAAATAGATCAGAAAATTGACCAGATAGATTATGCGCAGCTTCCCCGGCTTAAAGATTCCAAGAAGGTTCGTGAACGCTTGTGAGTAGCTGACCTCTGTTCTTTTTTCCTTAGGCCTGGTTTCTTTAAAGGCGGTGAACGTAAATATGACCGTCATGATTAACAAGATAAATACTGCCCAGTAAGGGGTTGAGTTGTTAAACCATGGCACAAGGTGCGGATCGGCGAGCACGCCTCCAAGTAGAGGGCCGATAATAAAAGCCCCGCTTGCGCTAAGATTAATATAGGCAAACATCCTGGTCCTGTTCTCCTCAGTCGTCACATCCGCCACAGCGCTCTGCGCGGTTGCAATATTGGCCTCCGCCAGACCCATAATAAGAGAGATCACTATAAAGAGTGAAAGGTTCTGAATATGTATTGCATAACCAAGCCCGCCAAAGCAGATTGTAGTTATACAGAGCGATATTAAGAGAATCGGTTTTCTTCCAAATCTATCGGACAACGCTCCCATAATAGGCGCTCCAAAGAACTGGCCTACAGGATAAATAGCCAGAACAATGCCTAGGATTATTGTCGGGTCACCGGTAAAAGGGAGGGAGTTTAGTAATGCTTCCCCTTTTTCCAAGATCAAAGGGGTCAGAATTGTAATTGTGAGACTGTATCCCACAAAGCCTATAAAAATTACTATATAGAGCGGCAGGATTCTAAGAAAACTCGATTCAGGTCTATTAAACATACAGCATGAGCGTACCTAAATATTAGAAAAATGTCAGAGCGGGCGTGCCCGATTTCGTACTATTCCTATGGAACTCTTCAGAATTGCAGAAACAGAACATTCTCTGGGCATATGCATTGTACAACTGCTCTAGAGTAGCGTGCCGTGCAACACAGGGGCATATTCTCCCCACACACCGGCAAAGACTCCAAGAAACATAAGCACAAATACTATCAATAAGGTTAAAATAAATAAAGCAATTTGGAAAACAATATACGCTGCACAGAAATTCTTTCTATTTGTGTTTGATGAGTTTGATAGCGCCCAATAAAGAAGGAAGATTAGACCTATAAAAGGTATCATGATAACTACAAGAGTAATTAACCAGTCTTTTACTGAAAGCGGTTTGTCTTGGGCACTTATAGCCTGGGCTCCCATTGGTGGTGCGGTCATAATTATAACCCTCCCTTAATTTCAAACTATTATAATTTCATTTGAAAGTCAATATAGGCTAGCGCCCTCGGCTAATCATAAGCAGTGGGCATTTGGTCTGCTGGGCGATGTAGAGAGGAAGCTTTCCAAACTCTTTGCGCCTGCGGCCAAAACGCTGGAGGCCTATGATCATCAAGTCGCATTGCTCCGCGTGTGAGATAATCTCTTCCGACACATTATTGTTCTTGACGATCATAGGC
>Ga0307377_10001574_pt1 | contig 28439 bp, 34 predicted proteins | sample TR3MG_FD_202535 | JGI IMG/M metagenome (GOLD analysis project Ga0307377, IMG submission 202535) | Soil microbial communities from Risofladan, Vaasa, Finland - TR-3 | ecosystem: Environmental > Terrestrial > Soil > Coastal area > Acid sulfate soil | place: Finland: Risofladan, Vaasa | collected... | reverse complement strand
TCGATCCCTACGCACCAGTCCATATCAGCAAGCTCAAGCTGGGCGACGTGCTCCGCATCGCGATGCGCGCGGGCAGGCACCTTGAGCCTGTCGTCAACAAGAAGAAGCAGAATCAGCTCTTGGTGATGAAGACGAAACGAGAGGGCTGTCGAAAAGTCTCAGGACGTGCCGCCAAGGGTTTCTCGAGAACGGTGTTCTTTGGGTACCTCACGCTCAATGACAGTGTGAACGGAGAAATGCACCTCCAGGTCGAAGGCAGAGATCGCATCCGAAGGGATCACCTTTTGGCGACAGTCCGCTACAGTGACATCTTGTCGATCCGCAAATACGTCACTCCATCAGTACCACACAACACCTCCAAGGTTGGTGGCGGTCCCAGGGCGGAACGGCATCCGGGAGTGGAAGCCAAAGGCGTGAGAGATGCTCCAGGCTTCATGAAGCTCGTGAGGGTCTTTTACTGATGGACATGGCAGACACAGGCCCAAGTCTCGTCCTGACAGCTCACGAGCCCGTCTGGGTGCGTCTGCATGGTGCTCGCGGGCCGCTCATCGCCACGCTGAAGGCAGGCATCAGGCCCTACAACAGGCGCAGGTTCAACGAAGAGGTTGGACTCTGGGAATTCCACTGGGATTGGCTCCCACAGGTTGTGGCGTGGGCTCGTCGGGACTACGGACACGTGGATTGGGCAGATCTGCCAACGACGTGGCAGCTCAGAGCCGCAGGGGCACAGGTACCCAACACTGGAAGTCTGTTCGTAGCGGAAAAGTCCACCACAGGCACACCCTACGAAATTCTCTGTGTGACCGAGGAGGCCCCGATGGAGGTGGTTTCAGCAGCGTACAAGGCACTTGCTAGGATTCACCATCCAGATGTTGGTGGCGAGGCACAGAAGTTCCTCAAGCTCGCCGACGCATACAATCAGATTCGCAAAGAGCGATCCCTCGTCAATCCACAGCCTGTGGATAAACATGAGGATAAGACTTAGAAGGTGTGAATAAGCTGTGCAGTTTGGCTCCCAACTTCTTGCGCACAAAGGCAGAGTACGAATGTCCACCTAGTTTTCTTGACTCCGTGTGTGTGTCCGAGTAGTTTGGTTACCTCGTCACCGTTTGGTGTTTTCACCATAGTAATCAAGTATTTAGGGAGGCTGACCTTGATGGCAGCGTGCGTTGAAACCTTTGGAAGTCTGTTGGAGTCGCTACTTGGCGAGTTTTCCAAACGAAGGTGGAGCGGGCCATTTACCCAGCACGACGTTCAAGCACTGCTCGGAGTCAGTCACAATTGTCAGGGAGTGATCTCCCAAGGCATCACTGCTGGTCTTTTCAGACAAGCTCATGCAGGCTACCAACTTACTGCCACTGGCAGTGCGGAATTGAAGACGCTGAGGGCTGGTTGGGTCAAAGGTGACGAGAACCCTAAACACCTGGCCAGTCCTCGGCGTAGTCTTTCTGTTCTCACCCGAGCCATGGCTCCCGTCGATCCCGTTGAGGAATCCGGTGCAGACCATGATCTTTCTACGAATCTAGAAAGTTCAGATGCCACTCGAAGCACTGATTCTAGCTTTTCAGAAAGAACACTTCATGACGAACTTTCTAAGAACCTAGAAAGATCAAATCGAGGAGGCTCAGACCAACTTTCTAAGAATCTAGAAAGTTCCCAATTAACCGAAAATACGATTCTTTTTGAGTGTCCGATGGATGATTCTCAATTTCTAGAATCAGCATCTTCTTTCTCCCTTTTCGGTGCTGATTCTAGTTTTTCAGAAAGTCCGCGCGCGGTTTGTATTAAGAATCCCGAAGGGATTCGCAAATACCCTAATAGATCTAATATTGATTATTCTGATCATTCAATTGATCTGGATCATTTGGGTACAGATCGAAACATTCCCCGCGCGCGCCCGCGAAGCAAACTCGATACCACAATGGCTAAGGAGTCTCGTCGGGAAGACCGACTCGGAGATCTTCGAGAGAACGCACGCAAACTTGTCGGCAAGCGGTCACTCCACACACAGAGTCCGAACAATGCTCGCATGGTCGGCTTCGCTAGAGCGCTCGAGCGTGCTGTGTATCGGTACTATGGCATCTCAGCTGAGCGCAATCTCAAGAATAGTGGCTTCGTAAAGCCCGACCATTTCAAGCCCGAGCACAAGATGTACAAGCTCTACGTGAAGGCTGCACAGCTCGCTGAGGCTGCTGGTGCCGAGTACGTTGAGTTCATCAAGGCACAATTCTACTGGCTCGAGATCAAGAAATCCCGTGCTCCCAAGCTTTGGGAAATTGCAAGCCAGTACTCCACTGAGCGTTGGGAATCGTACCGGAAATGCGTTGCGTCTGGGCGCACCAGTATAGCGACTAACGTTGTCACTCGGGTCGTGCAGGCACCCGTCGCTGATCGCCATAGATTCGAGCGCTGTGATGGCATACTGAAGGCGCTCATGAGAAACTACGAAGTCACTGAAGTTGATGTCATTCGGGTGTTCGCGTTGCGAAATGATGACATCAGCTTTGACCAGGATTGGCTTGAGGCTCGTCCGGTCTATCAACAACTAAAAGCAGAGGGAGCGTTTGAAGAATGATTGAATCATGGCGTCGAGGGAATTTGGACGATGGTAACGGCAGTGAAGTACGCGATGCAGCGGGGAAGGTTGGTCGGGAACCAACACCAGCAGAGTCGCACGCTCATGTCATAGATTTTTTCACACAAGGTCATGACGATCCTTTCGACTCCGTGGAATGGGAAAACCGCGATGCTTCGATTGTGAATCCAACGACAGGTGAGAAGGTTTTCGAGGCGGACGATTTGGAGTTCCCGAAAACTTGGTCACAGAACTGTGTGTCACTCGTCGCCGAGAAATACTTCAGGCACGTCGAGCAGGACGACGGAACTCTTCTTAGGGAGACCTCCGTGCGGGAGATGATTTCTCGCGTTGCCAACACGATTGCCAACTGGGGAATCAAGCAGGACTACTTCCCGCACCACCCAGTCTCCAACGGCTCGACGCAGTGGAACGAGTCCGACCCCGCGAAGACCTTCCGCAATGAGCTTTGCTACATCCTCGTCAATCAGATGGCCGCGTTCAACTCGCCAGTCTGGTTCAACGTAGGCACCAAGCAAGGGCGCATGCGTGAGGAGCAATGCTCAGCATGCTTCATCAACTCGCTGGACGACACGATGGAGAGCATCCTCGGTCTCAGCATCACAGAAGGCAAACTTTACAAGGGCGGTAGCGGTTCCGGTGTGAACTACTCTGCCCTTCGGTCGTCTAGGGAGGGGCTTTCCAACGGTGGCTTTGCATCGGGACCAGTTCCCTTCATTGCCAAGGATGACTTCAACGCAGGTGCCATCAAGAGCGGAGGCGGTACACGTCGCGCAGCAAAGATGGCCATCCTCAACGCAGACCATGGAGACATCTTCGAGTTCGTAGGATGCAAGCAGCACAGCGAGAAGGCAGCACAAGCGCTGGTGGACGCAGGCTTCAGTGGTGACTTCCGCGAGCGCTGGGGAGCCTACTCGATGGTTCCTTTCCAGAACGCCAACCATTCCGTTCGGTGCACCGACAAGTTCATGGCTGCTGTGGAAAGCGATGGCACTTGGGACCTCATGGCTCGCGACGGCAAGACAGTGCTCGAGACCATCCAAGCTCGTGCGTTGTGGAGCGACATTTGCGAGTCTGCGCATTTCTGTGGTGATCCTGGTCTGCAATTCGATACGACCATCAACGACATGCACACCGCTCCTGCGAACGGTCGCATCAATGGAAGCAATCCGTGCAGCGAGTACATGTTCCTCGATGACACAGCTTGCAACCTCGCCAGCATCAACCTCATCAAGTTCCTGAAGCCAGACGGCAGCTTCGACATCAACGCATACACGCACACGATTGACGTGCTCATCACCGCGATGGACATCATCGTCGATGCAGCGAGCTACCCAACGAAGCAGATTGAGGAGAACAGCTCGAAGTACCGAACACTTGGTCTCGGCTACACCAACCTCGGTGGATTCCTCATGACTCAAGGCATTCCCTACGACAGTGATGAGGGACGTACACAAGCAGCTCTCTTGGCCTCTGTGCTTACTGGACGCGCCTACGCACGCAGTGCAGAGCTTGCTGATGTCAAAGGACCCTTTGACGGCTACCGTGCCAACGCGGGTGCCATGCTTGGTGTCGTGTCTCGTCACCGCAGTGCAGTGGACCGATCCCAGTACCAGAAGCCTACGAAGCTTGGTGACATGCTCAAGTGGTCCAAGCAGAACTGGGATCGCGCGCTGCACCTTGGTGAGTGTTCAGGCTATCGCAACGCACAGGCAAGCGTGCTCGCGCCCACAGGCACCATTAGCTTCATGATGGACTGTGAGACCACAGGCATCGAGCCAGAGCTTTCCTTGGCCAAGCGGAAGAAGCTTGTGGGTGGTGGCACCATCACCATCCTCAATACCTGTGTCGCGGCTGCGATGCGATCCCTTGGATACCCAGAGGACGAGATCGAGGAAGTGGCCAAGTACGTCATCGAGAACGGCTCCGTGGCACAAGCTCCCTACCTGAAGTCTCAGCATCAGGAAATCTTCACAACAAGCTTTGCCGATCCCGTTAGTGGGAAGTCGATGAGGCCCGAAGCGCATATCCAGATGATGGGTGCAGTGCAGCCATTCGTTTCTGGTGCCATCAGCAAGACCTGCAACATTCCCAACGACGCGACCAAGGAGGACATCTCAGAACTCTACCGACTCGCGTGGAAGTCTGGTCTCAAGGCAGTCGCACTCTATCGGGACGGCAGCAAGCGCACGCAGCCTATAGAGTCTCGTGACAAGAAAGAGGTTGAGAGCCAAGTTGCACCAGATCCCCTTGAGGTTCGACGCAAGTTGCCCAACGATTGTTTTGCGCACCGCCACAAGTTCGACATCGGCGGACACAAGGGCTACATCCATGTAGGAATATACCCAGACGGTAAACCTGGCGAGGTCTTCATCAAGATGGCCAAAGAGGGTTCAACAGTTGCTGGACTCATGGACACCATCGGTGTACTTACGAGTTTCTGCTTGCAGTACGGAGTGCCCCTCGACATGCTGGTGTCGAAGCTCTCGTACATGAACTTCGAGCCGCAGGGAATCACGTCGAACGCAGCTATACGATTTGCAAAATCACCAGTGGACTATTTGTTCCGATACTTGGGTGTTGAGTATTTGGGACAAGGTGGTGGTGAGGTGGAGGCAACACCTGAGACTTTGGAAATGGGAACTATGACTGAATCAAAACGAAGCGACCAAGGACTAACTTGCGCGCGATGCGGAAACCCAGCACAACGCGCTGGCTCATGCACTACGTGTTCAACTTGTGGCGCGACATCCGGCTGCGGATAGCAGCTCTTGCCGTTACTTGTTTGGTTACTTGTGGGGCCAGTGATAGCAGCCATCTGGTTGCTCCTGGCTCCACTTACGATTCCGTTGCGGATTTTGGGTGTGATATGAGTGGGAAAATAAATTTAACGGTGGGGGAAATGCAGGGTTGCTTGCGCCAGATCATGGAAGGTGATCACGCGCTTTCTGCTGAGCAACGTTACGCGCTCATGGGTGCGATTGAGACTATGGAGTTTCTGAAGCGACTCTCTCCTGGTTTGAAGAAAGCAGTGGAGAAACATCGCAATGCAGTTAATCCTGGCCCTACTAACCCTCCCACTACTTAACGTTTCATCTGGAAACGCTTCGACTTTTTATCCACAGGAACGACTGAACAATGGACTATTTGCTTGTGCTGGGCGCACACACCAATTGCCTCGTGAAACGATGCGGAACTGGAGTGATGAGACATGGCCTATCTGCGCAAGCAGAACAATTCCATGCGGCACGTGGGTCAGTGTTACCAACACGCGCACAGGTGAGGAGTCAGTATGCTTGATCGCAGACAGAGGTCCCTACGGTGCGCTAATGCCGGATGGAACCTGGGTACTCAAGCGCAGGAGAGATCCCGAAACGGCGGATGCAGAGTACCGAGGCATCTTGGATATGGGTCCAGCAGTTGCAGAGGCCATCGGGTCGGACGGTTGGGACCCAGTGACTTTGCGTTGGACGCGCGAGAAGAATATGACCTTTTGGGACCAGCTCTGGACCGCAGGATTGGATCACTGGTTTAGTTATGTCACAGGCCAAATTTCCATTCGACAGACAGTTCCAGATCGGCATTCTGAGTCTGTGCGTTCAGCGTTACGATTTCCTGCTCACCGCAGTGGAGATCATCAAGGACGAGTATTTCGAGGACCAGGTCCTCATCTGGTTCTTCCAAACAATCCGCAACCATTACCTACAGAACCAAGACCAGCCGACCCCGCACCCTGTTATTTCCAACGAACTGAAGAAAGCCACACGCGCGGGACGTATCAAGCCTAACCAGATCCAGGACTACTCAGCTGTCTTCAACCAACTTGGCGACCGTGTCAACTCACAGCACTATGTCGTCAACGAGATCGTTCGCTTCTGCCGAAGGCAGGCAGGTCGCAGAGCCTTCCTAGAGTGTGCTCCACGCATGGACACAGCTGATGACCAGGATTGGGACGAGATCATCGACCAAGTGGTCAACGCATCACAGGTCGGAACCAACTACCTAGACGTTGGAACACACTGGTACGCAGACGCAGCTGAGCGTGATCGACTCCGACGAGTTGGTGACGACAAGGAAGCACGCGGAGGTTGTGGCATCCCAATTGTAGACACCTGGCTCGGCGGCGGACTCAAGGATGGGCAGCTCGGTATCTTCATGGGCGGTACCGGTGGTGGTAAGTCAATCGCACTCCCTCAAGTAGGCAGGCACGCGATGACACTTGGGTACAGGGTTGCACACTACACGCTCGAGCTGAATGAGCGGGAAGTTGGTGCGCGCTACGACGCAGCGATGACACAGATCCCTTTCCAGGACCTGAAATCCTCCAGTCATATCTTCCGCAAGAAGATGGCCAAAATGGGACGTTACGACGGGAAGCTCGTGATCAAGGACTACCCAACAGGGTCAGCCAGCACCAACACAATCAAGAGCCACCTCAAGCAGCTCGAGAGCTTCGACTGGTACCCAGACGTGATCATCGTTGACTACGGGGATCTTCTGAAGCCACTCACGAAGTACGACAACGAGTATGCCGACTTGGGTGCCATCTTCCGTGACCTTCGAGGCATCGCAGGCGAGAATAATTGCCCCCTGTGGACAGCAACCCAAGTCAACCGTCCTGGTCTCGGTGCTGAGATTGTGGATGTTGAGCATATTTCAGATTCACTCAAGAAAGCCCAGATTGCCGACGTGATTGTTGCCTTGGCAGCAACGCCTGAGGAGCGTCAGAGAAGTCTGCTGAGACTGTACTTGGCTAAAAACCGCAATGGCCCAGCAAAGTGCCAAACGCGCATCTTCAGCGCTTTCGAGAAGATGGTGCTTTACACCCAGCTGAAGGGTGTCCCTCCAGAGTGTGGTGAGGACATCAGCCACCTACCCTCCGCAGCTACTGTGGCAGCAGCTGCAGGTCTGCCAGCGCAAGCAGCCGCGCCCCCAGCAGCAACAGCAGCTACTGTGGCTGCTACAGCCACACCCGTCACAGTCAGAAAGCAACGCAGGGCAGCGAAGACGACATGAGCGCCACCAACAGAGGCAGAGAACGCAACGAGCACGACTTCTACGAGACCCCAAAGTGGCTCACGGAGACCCTCGTGCCACACCTTCACGAGTACTTCCAAGACGACTCCGTGCAGGACTTTCGCATTCTCGAGCCTGCGTGTGGTGCTGGTGCCATCTCTCGCATCATCGCAGACAAGTTCCCCTGGGCTTCGGTCATTGGTACCGATCTGCAGGACGACCCTCCTGTGGACTTCCTGTTGGCGGAGCCAGACCCTGCGTATGACCTCATCATCACAAATCCACCGTACACAGTGGCGTGGGAGTTCATCCAGCAGGCGCTCAAGTGGCGCAAGAGTGAACGCTCCATCGTGGCCATGCTGCTTCGATTGAACTTTCTAGGATCTCGGAAAAGAGCTAAGTGGTTGAGAGCATACCCACCCCACACACTCATCACCCCACGAAGACCAACCTTTACTGCTGATGGCAAGACGGACGCCACAGAGTACGCATGGTTCCTGTGGCGCGAGCCTTTCAAAGAGTTCAGTGGCATCACCATGCTCGATACAGAGGACATGCCTTCGGAGCTGCAGGTCAAGCGTGCGTTTGCTAAGAAGTACAAGAAACGCCTCAAGAAGCTTGCACCCCACCTGGCACCTCATCGGGAAGCGTACAAAGTCTACCTTGCAGAGAAATACCGAAAGAAGCTCGTCATCGCACGCTGTCAATCGCGCCTGGAGAGCTTGGAAATTCTCAAAGCATTGGATCGCCGAGAGGCTGCTGGGACCAAATACAGATCTCGTCTCAAGGAGCTAATGAAGCAGCGTAAAAAGGAGGCTGTCATGGGCTACTGATACATTGACGACGATCTTCAGTATTGATAGTTTGCCAAACCGAAGACCTTCCTTCGGTGCACAAAGATTGGGACTTATTGTGATTCTCCACGACTTCATTTGCGAAACCTGCGACGTAAAATTTGAGATGCTTGTGCGCTCAGACGAGTTCCAAGTTGTCCACGACGAGTGCGGACAGACAGCGGAACGAATAATGAGTGGACCCTGGGTTGGGCGCATGAACAATCCAGAGACCCAACGCGCTGCTTTGGAGAAACGCTCCTATGACCACACAATCAAGGAGTCACGCTCTAACGCCGATGGCTTGGCTGCGAAGATGGGTGGCACCGCTCAGCCGCGCGCCCAGCAGACGTGGAACATACGGACACCAAAAAAAGCTAAGTAGTGGGTGCGCTTCCCAACATAGCAACACCTGCACAGAAGCGTCTGCTCACGTCTTCTGTGACGATGGTTGAACACCCAGTGCTCACGTCATCCGTGGCACAGAAGGTTGCACCATACTACGATGGTGTTCGCGGCGGGAAGTACTACTGCGTGCAGACCATGGACCAGTTCCATGCGTTCTATGACAAGCTCATCAAGCAGAAGCGTGTTGCAGTCGATACTGAGACCAGCGGTCTTGACTGGGTCTGCGCACACGCATGCGGTCTAGTATTCGGTTGGGGGCCTGCCCACAATTACTACCTGCCTATAGCTCACACGACCATGGAGCAACAGCTGCTCCTCAGTGACATACAAAAGCCACTAGCCGACTATCTTGGTCGTGCGGATGTCGCCAAGATTTTCTGGAATGCCAAGTTCGATCTTCACTTCTTGCGCAAAGCTGGCATCGAGGTAGCACCAGTTATTCACGATGGTGTGGTCATGTTTCACCTCCTAGACGAGAACTCCGAGAAGGCGCTCAAGAAGGTTGCAGAGAAGCCTGTGTACTTCGGTCCTGCGGCGTCAAAGTGGGAGACCACACTCACGGAGTGGCGTGTTGCTGAGTCGAAGCGTAGGCGCAAGGCATTCTCTGATCTGCTCATCGACACACTTGGCTCGGAGCGAGCAGAGTTGGAAGTGGAGTTTCACAAGGAGTATCCATTCCTCAAATTCAGTGGCCTCAAGAAGGCGCAGGTCACAGCCAAGCTGAAATCTTTCCTCAAGGAGAAGCTCAGTAATCACAAGTACGCCAAGAACAAGAAGGACGACATCACCTACGACAACGTCCCGCTCGACATCATGACGCCATATGCGTGTGCCGACGTACACTACACTTACGAGATTCACAACGAGCAAGTGAGTCGATTGGTGAAATCGCCTCCACTGCAAAGCCTCTATGTCAACGAGATGCATCTTGCAGACAGTCTGTTCGAGGTGGAGAGTCACGGCGTCAAGTGCGACATTCCCTACCTGAAGCGCCAGGTTCCGTTGTTTCGCAAGATGGTCAAGGTTGCTCAGGATGAGGTTTACAAGGAGGTCGGCTACGAGTTCAATCTAGGCTCCAACCAGCAGCTCATCGAGGCACTACAGAAATCAGGATGCAGGCTCTCGAAGCTCACCAAGGCAGGTAAGAAGGCCAAGCGTGAGATGGCACAGGCTATCAAAGAGGGTCGTGACGAAGACGCAGAGGAACTACAGAAGAAGATCAAATTCTCATGCGATGGTGACACCCTGGAGTACCTCGCAGCGCAGTACCCATTCGCCAGCAAGGTGGTGGAGTACAGGCAAGCACAGAAACTGCTCAACACCTACGTGCTCAAAATCATCGACATGGTGGACCACCGGCACTACCTGCACTCAACTTTCAATGCCAACGTTTCCACAGGCAGGATGTCGTCACGAGACCCGAACGTCCAGAACATCCCAGGACAAGACCTCACAATCCGTACAGCATTCACGCTGCCAGAAGAGATTGGCTTCGAGAACGTTAAGAAGGTCAACGACGAGTGGGTTTTCATGTTCTTTGACTACTCGCAGGTAGAGCTTCGGCTCACCGCACACTGGAGTCAGGACCCAACGTTGCTTGCGGCGTACCCGCGCATAGGCGTGGAGAAAGATGTCCACAGCATCACGTGCGCGGAAGCAGTCATGGGTATTTCCCTTGACGAGTTCATGGTTGTCTATGGTGACGAAAATCACCCACAGTACAAGGAATACAAGTGGTTCAGGAACATCGCCAAGCGCGTCAATTTCGGAATCATCTATGGAGCGGAAGCTCCAACCATCCAACGACAAGTATCAACCCCTGCACGCATCGTCACTGTGCAGGAGTGTGAGCTGTACATCCAACGGTACTTCCAGAAGTATCCAGGAGTTAAGAAGTGGATCGACGAGACCATCCTGATGCTTGGTAGAGACGGATACCTTATCAACAGCTTCGGACGATTCCGACGATTGCCTATCGCAATGAATGGCCAGGACTGGCAACGTGAGCGCGCAGGTCGTCAAGGAGTAAACTACCTCATCCAGGGCACTGCTGCAGACGTATTCAAGCACGCAGTTGTGCGTGTGAAGAAGCTACTCAAGGACCACAACGCGAAGACTAAGATGGTCAACTACGTGCACGATGAGATCCAATTTTACTGGCATCGTGACGAGTTTCATTTGCTTCAACTGGTGAAGGACGTGATGGAGGACTTCCCGCAATTCTCCATACCAATCAAAGTGGACATCGAGTACTCGAAGCGCGAATGGTCGGCAAAGCATGGATTGAGAGCGGCTGCATGATGGACGAGCCTAAAGTAAATACCGCACAACATGAGCAAGCGATTTCCGAAGGTGCAAAGGACATGGTCGGAGGACTTCTCGCCATCGCAACTGCTCAACTAAACTCAACGCTCAAGCGACTGTCAGACGCAGGTGATATTGATCCTATGCAGCTCGAGCGCTACATCCACAACGCCGACAAGCTCATCAACATGGCGGACGTTGCGTGGGAGCTAGGCGAGAAAGCATACTCCAAATCCAACCAACTGTATTTGGACCACAAGAAGGCAGACACACGATGAACCTACCCAAAATAGACATTTCAATTGATGGTGTGCATTACGATAACTCGTTCAACACAGACGTTTCCATCGACCGCACCAACCTTGATGAGGAGTTTTCCACACAGGCTGAGAAGTATGCTTTCTACGCATTCCTTGCAGCCAACGCGAAATCTTCTTATGAGCGTAACAAGTTTGCCTTGGAGCAGATCTACGCTGCCATCGACCATGAGAAGCGTACCGAAGCGGAGGGTATGAAAGCCGCCAACCCAAAGTTCAAGTACACCGAGAAGATGGTCGAGAGCGAGGTCATCACCGACAAGCGATACACCGCGAAGAAGCACGAGATGTTCGATGCCAGGCTTCTGGCAGATCAGCTCAGCGCAGCATCAGCAGCTATCGCTCAGCGCAAGGACATGCTAGTTCAGTTAGGGCTTGGTCATAGGACCACCAACGCACCTACTCGTGCTATGGAAGCACAACAGGAGTCCGTGCACACAATCATTCGTGAGAACAAGGCAGCGAAAGAAGAGGCTGCTGTGAATAATAACGGCGAAAAGCCAAAACAAAGGCGTAGATCGCGTTCGGTCTAGCACAGGAGAAAGAAAATGGGAGTTAATCTAGGTAAATACAAAGAGAAGAACGAGGAAGCCCAACGCGCTGCAGCTGCACGCGGTACGGGTGGATACAATTTCTGGTCACCAGACGATGGGACCAGCAATATTCGCCTCATGCCTCCGTGGTCTGATGGAGGTGAGGAGTTCGAGCGTGAAGTGTGGATGCACTGGAACGTGGGCAAAGGTGCAACGCAGATGACTTTTGTCTGTCCTGTGAAGACGCCCAACGTTGTCGGCAGCACGGGCGAGTGCCCAATCTGTAACCACGTCGCAAACCTTCGGGCAACGGATGACCCAGCCGATGAGGAAATCGCTGAGAAGATCCGCGCGAAGCCACGCTACTACACCAACATCATCGACAACGAGGACCCCGTCTTTGTGCAGGCTGATGTTGACAATTGGAAGACACGCCAGAAGGACAAGAGTACGCAGTGTCCATTCTCTGTAGGTGACACGAAGATTCAGGTCTTCAACTTCGGACCCATGATCTACGAGAAGCTGCTCAAGATGTTCAGCGAGCTTCAAATGGACCTCACCGACATGGTAGACGGATATGATGTCCTGATCACCAAGAGCGGCAAGGACATGGGCACCAAGTATGATGCGATGGTCAAGCCTCCAGCGAAGCCTGTCAAAATCATCGGCACACTGCGTTTGGCAGATCTTGACAATTTTGCGAAGCTCAAGACGCCTGAGGAGTTCCAGTCTGCGCTAACTGGCCAGCCTGTCGCAGGCGCAGCACTGCCACCAGCCGCATCGGCACCACCACCTGCAGCCGCAGCACTTCCACCTGCAGCCGCAGCACCTCCAGCTGTAAAGGCTGCACCTGAGCCTGCCATTGAGGTCGATGATCAAACTGATGGTGATGATGATGATGATGATGGTGTGGGGGAGGAGGAACCACCAGAGTGCTTCGAGGACGCAGACACGTTCGACACCACAGACGTGCAGTGTGTTGGTGGTAAGAGCGCTGATGATGGACAGGACTATGACCCTTGCCCATTCTACCAAGCGTGCGGCGTAGCTTGCGGGAAGCTCGAGGCTCCGAAGCCAAAAGCAAAGCGCAGACGAAAAGCCGCCAAGGTCGCAGCTCCAGCAGCACCACAAACTGAGGGCGATGCACTGGAAGCCGAGATGGCTGCATCACTGAAATAGGGGACTAGGCGTATGGCAACAGAAAAATCACGCAGACCTGCAAAGGCATCAGCCGCAGCGCCATCCGAGAAGGGTGACGTTGACAGCATGTTGACTAATTTGCAGGGGGACTTGAACAAGGCATTTGGTCAAGAATCTGCCATGCGCCTGGACGCTACTCAGACGTTGTCGAAAATACCTGGGTGGGTTTCCACTCGAAGCATGGTGGTGGATGCCGTGCTTCGGGGTGGACGCCCCATGGGCTCATCACTGATGCCCTTCGGTAGGCAGGTTGAAGTCTCAGGACCAGAGAACAGTGGTAAAACAACACTCTGTGCACAGGTCGCAGCAGAGGTTCAGAAGGAAGGTGGCATTGTAATCGTCACCGACACAGAAGAACGCATTGCGCACGACTACTGGCAATCATTGGGTGTGGACACGGGACGCATCATTCGACTCACGGCGACAAGCCTGCAAGAGGTCTTTGACAAGCAGTACCGTGCTTTGCAGTTCGCTCGCGACAAGTGTGGTGACCGCAAAGTGTTGCTCATCTGGGACTCCCTCGGAGGTACTTCAGGTGTGGGTATGGTTGATGAGAACTCCAAGCTGTCACCAATGGAGCAAGCTGAGAAGTTCGGTATGCGCTCCGCCAAGGTGATGAGCGACGGCATCACACTCATCAATGAGATCATCGCCAAGACGCATGCTTGCTACTTGTATACCAACCACGAGTACACCAAGATTGGTGTCACCTACGGGAGTACGCGAGAGACCAAGGGTGGTCGCAAGCCTAAATACTTCGCAACAGCACGACTGCAGCTAACACCGTGTGGTCTCATCAAAGAGGTGGACGCTAAGACAACACTCGAGCGCACCATTGGATCAAAGATCCGCGTCAAGACACTCAAGAACAACATGGCTGGTGTCTTGATGGATCTTGAAGGCGTGCTCATGGCGCACAAAGGTTTCGTCAACGAGTACACCGTGTTCGAGTACGGTGTGAAGACTGGCGTACTCAGTCGATCTGGGTCATGGACCACTTGGACCACTCCATCGGGTGAGGACATCAAATTCCAAGGCTACACTGGCTTTGAGGAGAAGGTTGTCACTCATGCTGAATACCCAACCTTGGAGCTAGCGGTGGCGACATTGTTGTAGTTGCGTAGACTTGGGACTAGGACTTTATGAAAATCATTCTCTTTTCAGACTTGCACGCGTATCCGTTCAAGCCTTACGCAACCATCCTCGAAAGCGGGATGAACAGCAGGCTTGCAGATGCCATCTCGTGTATCCATCAGGTGTTGCAGATTGCACGCGAGCAGGATGCAGACCTTGTGCTGTTTGGCGGAGACATGTTCCACGTCCGCAGGACCATCAACGTGATGGCATTCAACGCTGTCTATGAGGCCATGGCTGGTTTCTCCATGTACAAGATTCCCGTGGGCATGATCCACGGAAACCACGACCAGGCAGACCGAGCAGGAGACGACCACAGCATCCATGCGTTCCGAACATTCTGCACGGTAATCGACGACCCAGGTTGGCAGATGTTGACGGGGCGCAGTGGCAAGCCCTACGCAATCATGGGAGTACCCTACACGGAGAACATCGAGCACCTTCGGCATGTCCTGAAGGAGCCTTGCCCGGCAGCGAACAAGCATCGACTGTTCCTTGGGCATCTAGGTATCCAGGGCGCGCGCGTGGGCGCAGACTTCGTTTATACCAATCCACACGACGCGAGCATCGGAGACCTCACAGCGACAGAGTTCGACGCTGGCTACCTTGGGCACTACCACGAGCACCAACAGCTGGCACCAAACTTCCACTACATTGGGGCTCCGCTACAGCACACCTGGGGAGACCGAGACCAGTGGCGTGGTTGTCTCGTCTATGACACCGATACCGGGAGGCACAAGAAGATTGCACTCAAGGCTCCCAAGTTTCAGCAGTTGACTATTGAGGAGCTAAACAGTGGTGCACCAATCCTCACAACAGACAACTACGTGCGCATCGAAGATAGTCGCGTGTGGCCAGATGCTGAGCGTGAGGACATTCGCAAATCTTTGGAGGCACGTTCACTGGAGATTTTGAAACCAAAGAACGGCACAGAGTCCACTTCAGGAACCCGACTGCAGATGGGACCCTCTATGTCGTACATTGACATGATGCAAACCTTCGTCCGATCAGGTGTGCAACGTGCGGATGATCTTGACCCAGAATACCTCATCCAATTGGGTGCAGAGGTTCTGGAAGAGGTGGAGCAGTCATGAGATTCAAGAGCATCGAGATCCAGAATTTCCTGTCCTTCGGTCCCATGTCAAAGATGGACTTGAACAAGCGTGGGCTCGTAGCTGTCTTCGGGCAGAATCGTGACTCGGCAGCATCAGACTCCAACGGTGCAGGCAAGAGCACCATAATGGAGGCCATCGTCTGGGTTCTCTATGGTGCAACCATGCGTGGCTACAAAGGCGACGAAGTCATCAACCGACACGTGCCTACGGACCGTCCTTGCATTGTCGAGATTGAGATGGAGGACGCACAGAGCACCTACACCGTGACCAGGTGCAGGAGGCTCAAGGGCAAGAAGCCCAACGACATCATCCTGGCTATCAACGGCAAGGAGGTCACGCAGGGAGTCAACAGCGACACCCAAGCACTCATCAACACCATCATCGGGATGGACTTCAGCACCTTCACCCAGTCGGTCATGCTCTGCCACCAGGGCAGGAGCTTCTCCGAGATGAAGGACTCCGAGCAGAAGCAGGTGTTGGAGGAGATACTCCAGATTGACGAGCTGGCCAAGGCTCGCGCTGTGGTGCACCAGCGAGTGATTACTCGCCAGCAGTCCATGGCTGGCGTCTCCGCCAAGCTACAGGCCATTGCGAGCCGCAGGGAGCACGGTGGTGTCCAGCTGCACAAGCTCACCCAGCAAAGGAACCAGCACCGCACCATCATGCGCCAGCGCAAGCTCGATCTTCAGCAGCAGAAGGCCGCAGCGGAGGTGCGTATGGAGGACGTGTACCGAACCACGGGACTTGACGTGCTGCTCGAGCGCCAGAGGGATCTACAACTCAAGCAGGGGAAGCTTGAGAAGAAGCGAGCCAAGATCCAGCAAAAAGAAGTTGAAATCACTAAGAAATATGGCAATGAGCGCGCAGACATCGCCAATGAGCTAGGGCAATTGCAGGGGAGCTTCCAGACAATCAGCCCTGCAGTCAACGCCATGAGCACGCTCGCAGGCAAGACTTGCCCCACCTGCCATCGGGGTGTGGACCCAGACGAAGCCTCAGCGACCATCACAGCTCTGGAGGAACGCGGAGAGCAGCTCAGAGGCCGCATGAACGACCTGGACAAGAAGCGCCAGCGCGCGACCAACAAGGAGGCCAGCGAGATTCTGGTGGTCCAGGAGAGCCGCAAGACGCTCGATGAGGATTGGACTACACTGGGACACCAGGTCCAGGACACCACAACAGCCATACACAAGCGGCGCAACGAGCTTCGGACCATCATCGCGTTGGAGCAGACAGTCTTCAATCTCCGTGATGAGATCGACAGTCTGGACGACTCCGAGAACCCCTACAACGAACTTGTGGGTGAGGCTGAGACGGAGCTGAAGGACTTGGCCAAGCAAGGGAAAATCTTGGGCTACGAGCGGCAAGCACTTGACATAGAGCTTCGACATCTCAATTTCTGGGACCGTGGGTTCAGTAACGCTGGGCTCAAAAGCTACGTCATCGAGAACGTCATCCCCTACCTCAACCAGCGCGCGCAGCACTACGCAGACATCCTCACTGGTGGTGATCTTAAAATTGAATTCGCCACGCAGAAGGAACTCAAGAAGGGTGGAGTCAAAGAAGAGTTCCAAGTCAAGGTCATCAACCGTGCAGGTGCTGATGTATACAAGGGCAACTCTGATGGGGAACGCCAACGCATAGACCTAGCAGTTGGCTGGGCTCTCGGTGACCTTGCAGCCACGCGCGCCAAGAAGCCCATCCGGTTCAAAGGACTTGACGAACCATTCGTGAACCTCGACGCTTCAGGAGAAGACAGTGTCATCAAACTTCTCCATTCCGTGCTCAGTGAATACGAGACCATCGTGTGCATCACACACAACGATGGACTCAGTAACCAATTTCCGACTGCCATGACGGTGGTCAAGGAGAACAAAATATCAACAATGATTTGACTCTCTACCCATGAGGGAAGACGGTAGGTGCCCCTTCGTGTGTGTCTTTAAGTAGGCCGCGAGTTAGTGGGTGCAATGAGCGCCGTCGTGGATGGAATGCCCCTGACCGGAACAACCGAGAATCGTGGGCTTGGCAACTCATAAAGAACAGTGGGTAGAGAGTCTTTTTTTTTTAACTAGGAGAAAGTATGAGCAACGAAGCAAACGAAGAAGCACACAAGCAAATTCTGGCAGGCGCAGACCACGGTGACGCAATGCCCGAAGAAGTACTCAGTCAAGCATCCGAAGCTATGAAGGAGCGGTGGCTAGGCATCTTCATCGCACTCAACAACCATCAACGTTTCCGCAAGATGTTGGATTCCAACTACATCATACGTGACGTGGTGGACGACGAAGCGAAGACCATCGACACGCAAATCATCGAGAAGCCCGTCTCAGTTGGGCCTCCCCTCACAGGCAAGCAGCTCTGGAAGATGCGACAAGCTCTGCAGGCCAATGGTTGCGTTGACATTGACAAAGCTTTCAATGACGTGATGAAAGTCTTGGGACAAGAAGAGGCATCAAGCATCATCATGTCTTCGGACGTTGACTCAGCTCAAGCGAATATGAAGCGCAAGCTGGATGCCTAAGAACATCTCAGCTCCCGCGACCAAACGCCGACTCAGCAGGCAGGCGAAAGCCTTGAAAACTGTTGGGAAGGGTTTGGGCGTGCGCGTACTGGGTATAGACCCCGCGTTCCGTAACACGGGATGGGCGTGCATGGAGCTGTGTGAGCATGGCGAAGTTGTTAGGTCTGTTGGTCTCATACGCACGCAGAAGTCGGACAAGAAGCACAAGATTCTGGTGTCTGATGACAACCACCGCTGTTGTCGAGAGATCACGAAAGCACTCGTCGCTGCGATCAAGGCGTATGACCCTCACGTCATCTGTGCAGAGTCGATGGTCGGCTCACAGAACGCGAAGTCGGCAACCCAACTCGGGCTTGCTCAGGGCATCATTTCCACCATCGTGACCATGTTGGACATCCCGCTCATCCAGGCGACCCCGCAGGGAGTTAAGAAGGCACTCTGTGGTGTCAACAACGCATCGAAGCAGGACATCGCGGATGCAGTATCGAAGCTCTATCCTGTGGGTGGTCTCGTCGGTGATATAAAGCCACCAAGTGCCCGAGAACATGTCTATGATGCGATTGCTATTATCAAGACGTGCTTAGACAGCACTGAGATTCAGACTTTGCGGCGCATGCAGCGTCCGACTAGGAAACAAGATGACCAAGACTAAGACACCTGCCCCAAAGCCTGCACCGAAACCCCCCAGCGTTCCCAAGTGTGGATCGTGTGGGCAGAACATGTTGCGTTGTGCTTGCAAGGGCAACCGGCTCAACAAGTGAGATGCCTGATGTTGAGCGGATCTACGTCGCATGCGACGTGTCGAACCTATGGCATAGCTGCCGTCTCCAGTACGGCAAACGTGTTCGCATAGACTTTGATGTTTTGAGCAAGCTGGTGCCTTCGTTGTCAAAATCCGAAGTGCAGCAGAAGCTCGTTGCTTACTTGGTGTCGAATCCGAAGGACAACCACCACGTGTTGTCTCAAGCTCTGGTCGGCTACGGCTTCTGCATTCGCGAGCGGTTCTTGGCATACAACAAATACAACTCCATCAGGACGAACTGGGACGTTGGAATCACCATCGACGCGATACACAACCTCGATGAATACGATACGTTTGTGCTCATGAGTGGGGACGGTGACTTCAGTGAACTTCTGGAGTACCTGAAAGGGTACGGCAAGCGGACGGTTGTGATGGCTTTTGGCAAGACGACCTCCAACGATTTACGAAAAGCGGCAGACTCCGTCATTCCATTGCGCGAGTCCGTTACGCACAGATTGGACTAGAAACTATGTACGTGTGCTATTGCGACGGTTCTATAGAAGGTGGCAACCCTGGAGGTTGGGCAGTTGGTGGTTGGGTGCTCAAGGATGCAGTGAGTGGTGAAGTCATCGAGAAGGGCAATGTTGACCTTGGGCGTGGTGAGGACCGGACCAACAACATGGCCGAGTACGCAGCTGTGCTTGGTGTGTTCCGTTACTTGGTTGGGCGTGGGGAGACTCAGAAGGCCATCGAGATCAGGAGCGATAGCCAGCTCGTCATTAAGCAGCTCCGTGGCGAGTACAAATGCGCCAACAAAGTCCTGCTCGGGTTCCGTGACGAGATCCTTGGACTAGCGGAGGAGTTTCCAGAAGCTCTTTATGAGTGGGTTCCTCGTGCTGAGAACTCTGAAGCAGACGAACAATCAAGGTATCTGTATCGTGCGAATTCCGAAGATTGAAGCACCTACCCTGAGTGTGCCTGCACGCAAGATGCCTGCACGTGCTTGGGTTCGGTCTAGGCAAACAGGTTCAACTCTGCAAATAATCGATGGCGCTATGCCCGAAGCAGGGACTACTGGCACCTTCGATACCGTAGTGCTCGAGTACACACTCAACCTCTGTCCTGGGCTCGAGGAGATGCGTGCGACAGTTCGGGATGCGCTGAAACTCACAGTCAAAGGGGGAACTGTAGTCGCAATCTCTCGAGCGTGTGATTCAGGTTCTGAGCTGGCTGAGGCCATGGTGCGCATGGGCGTCGATCCTAACGAGCTGGGCGTCTCGAACTTGACCAACAAGGAAATCGCGTGCTTGCGACCGAAAGAGGCAGTCCTATTGGTGAGCCATGTTACATTGCGTCAAGCGGATCTTGATGACTACCCAGAATCAGCAGACGACAACAAGCAGAAGGCCCTAGAATTCGCGACTCGTGTCCGCCAATCAGCAGTTCCTCCCGACATCAGGGGGACATTCCCTGAGAGGTTCGTGACGAAGATTATTGATATAGGACTGGTATGGCATCACCGATAGAAGGCAGACGATTTGAGCACCTGTGGGAGCGTACCAAGGCTGAGATCCCTGGCGCACGCATAGTCAACAAGAAGAACTCTGCTTTCATGCAGACCATCTTCACAGTCCTCACCTTCCTGGTGAAGGTCTTCACCTTAGGCAGAGGGAAGGCTGATTGGTCGGGGTACACCACAACGATCTGGCGAACGATGTACGTTCCCGATGGTTTCTTCCATTGGCACGATGAAGACAAGTATCGACTGCTTCGGCATGAGCTAGTGCACCTCCGCCAATTCCGACGATGGCCACTGGCATTCCTGGAATCTGTGTGGCCAGTCAATGCAGTCATCATGAGCTTCTGCTACATCCTGGTGCTGCCTGTCATCCTCACGTTCCGTGCAAGGTTTGAGCGCGCGGGATACACGCAATCGATGCTCAGTTGGTTTGAGATCCACAAAGAGTTCACACCTCACTACCGCGCAGCCAAAGCCGACCAGATGGCAGCGACCTTCGGAGGCAGTGCTTACTTCTTTATGGGCACTAAGAATAAATCCAGGACATGGGCACACAAAACCATGGACAACATTGAGCTTGGCGACATCAGCAACGAGCACGACAATGTTGATGCTTGGCCCTACGTTGAATGAACACACCTAAGAAAAAGCGCAAGGCTGCAAAGCTTCCTGGGACACCAGCATCACCCAATAAGGCACCAGCTAGCCTCAAGGGAATTCAGCCCGTGGACCCAGCCAAAGCACTCTCCGCAGTGTCTCGGGACCAGCTATCGGACCTCATGCGTAGCGAGTTTGGGCTATGGGCTCAATACTCAGGACTAGAGGTTGACCAACGGAAGTTCACGTTCGACGACCACCGATACTTGCTAGATCTCTACAACGACAAGGCCAAGGAAATATCTTGGATGAAGTCTGCGCAGATGGGTGCAACCATTTACGAGGTTCTCAGGTTGCTGTGGTTCTGTCGCTACCACACCGTGAAAGCTGCACTGTTCTTCCCGACATCAGATGGTGTGACGAAGCTTGCCAAGGACCGTCTAAACCCCATCATTCAGTCCAACCCAGAGCTGGACATGGCTGTGGAGAAGAAGCTCGACGCACTCGGTCTCAAGCAGATCGACAACGTGCACGGCAAGAAGTCGTCACTCTACATGCTCTATCTTGGTGGACAGGCATCGAAAGACTCCGTGCCCCTCGATGTCATGGGCTTCGATGAGGTGCGCTTGTGTTCAACCGACGACATCGATCAAGCACAAGAGCGGGTGAGCCACAGCAAGTACAAATACAAAATGTACGTCTCGACTGCTGGGTATCCGAACCTGGACATCCACGAACGCTTCCTACGCGGGACGCAAAAGTACTGGCATGTCAAGTGTAACTGTCTCGACGGATTCATTCCGTCTGAGTGTTTTCCCGACTGCGTGATCGACACTGGCAAGGAAGTCTACCTCCGCTGCCCGAAGTGCAAGACGCGCATCCACGACCCACAGAACGGCTGCTACATCGAGCACAACCCTGGTGCTGACAATCCGAGCTACCATATCAGCCAGTTCATCTCGAAGTACATCAGCGTCAAGGAGATCTGGACCGCGTACATGACAACGCGGAACAAGAAGGAGTTCTATAACGCGAAGCTGGGCAAGCCCTACGTTGATGAGGAGAACATGCCCATCAACGATGACGTTCTCGAGAACTGCATCAACCCAGACCTCACGTGGCTTGTACACGCAGCTAATAAGGGCCGTCGAAACTGTGCGATGGGAATCGACCAGCATGGCGGAAACATCTTCGTGACCATCGCACGCAGGAACCCAAACACAGGGCGTCCACAGATTGTGCACCTCGAAGTGGTGGATTCGATGAACCCGCAATACTGGGAGGGAGGGAGACCTGTCACTCCCTTCAAGCGTGCCCACGAGTTGATGCGTGAGTACGACGTGGGTATGTGCGTCATTGATGCAATGCCAAACTACAACGAGGCTATGGAGCTTGGTCGCTCGTTCCCAGGGCGTGTGTTCATCGCTTGGTACGGTGGTGAGACCCAGAAGGATATGGTCCAGTGGATGGACCGGACCATCATGAAGGAGTCCATCAAAAGGGGATCTACAAAGCTCAAATACAAGTGGCAGGTGACGTTGAACCGTTACACCTCAATCGACTTCGCACTGTCCCAATTCGTTGAGGGTGACGTGGAGATGCCCCACCCAGATGCGCTCGTGCAGGTCGTGCGTGCAGAGTCCGGTCGGTTTGAAGCAGAGCCCATCTGTAGGACACTGTTTTGGCTCCACCTGAAGTCTATCGTCCGCCAACGCAAAGTCATCAATGAGGAAACAGGCAATTGGAAGATGGAGTGGGTCTATTTGGGTAGAGATCCGCACTTTGTTCATAGCTGGAACTACGCTAATATTGCCCTAGAGCGCTTGAAAAGACAGGCGATTATTCTGTTTTGAGCAACGGCAACAACATAGCTGCACCGACCAACAAGCCGCGTCGGCTCAGCAAGCAGGCTTTGGCCAAGACCAAGAAGAATGCTCAGCGCAGCATCTCCAAGGTCGAGGTCCGGGATCGCCGCTATGAGGTTCGCAAGCTTCGGCTCCAAGGAATGTCTCCCAGCGAGATTGCTACCAAAGTCGGAGTAGATCATTCAACCATCACCAAGGACCTCGCAGCCATCAGGGACGAACAAGCTGGCGAGGCTGTCAAGTATGACAAGGACCAGCACGTAGTCGAATCTGCAGAGCGACTGGACATGGTGGACCAGTGTGCGTGGCAGACTTATCTCGAGGCGAAGCCAGGCTCACAGACGCGCATCAAGGCCCTCGATCTGATTCGGCTCACACAGAATGATCGTACCAAGACCTTGGTAGACACTGGAGTGATCCAGAAAGAAACCCACAAGGTCGAAGTGATGCACACCCACCAACTTGAGTGGGACGACGATATGCGCGAGCGTGTAGCAAAAGCTTTGATTGATCAGAGCTTAACTACTAATCTACTGGAACCGACACGGGAGAAAGATGACAACATCATCGACGTGACTCCAGTGGAAACGGATGGGACTTTGGACTATGAAACTGAAAACGAAGAGACGTGAACCAGCACCACGGACCACCGGGAGCTGAAACAGTGTCACGCAGAGGTAGAGACTCAGGCTCTACACTCACTGCGAGTACTTGCGAGGTTGGGGCGAAAGTTCGCGTCACTGCTTCGACAGGTTTGATGGCAGGCCAAATCGGCACCATCGTCAAAGGTGAGGGTAGTGAGCACCCAACAATTCGCTTTAAGAGCGGACAGGAGTTGTCGTTCCCTTCACGCAAATTGCAACTCATGTCTGGTCCGCCAACCGACAAAGCCGAGTACGCAACAGGCAAGCGCGTCCAGGTGCATGAAGCTGAGGCGAAGTGGGTGGACCCGCACACAGGTGAAGAGAAGACAGCCAAGATCACGGACGACGACCCCATCGATAAGCCAAAGCGTCCTGCGATCAAGCGCAACGATGCAGACTGGAACTTTTGAGCAACCCGTCCTCAGATAACTTTCAAAAATCTTTGCGGGCGTTGGAGCGCATGTCCAAGGCTCAGCCTAAGGGTTTATCCGTAACAGGCAAAGTTGACCGGGGCAACAACCCGTACAAGCTGTGGCAGCAGGCGTGCGACATCTTCACCAGCCAATTCATCGAGACAGGCAAGCATTACGGAATTCCTCTGTACGCGCATATGCGAACGAGCCAGTACCAAGAGCTTTCCCACGCCATGCAGGCGCTCCAACATCCGATGGACCCATCGAACAAGGCTGGACATTTTGAGTACCGACTGCCCTGTGACACTTCACTGCGACTAATCGGACAAGATCACGTGTTGCCTATTCCTGGTTATCCTGAGCTACCAGACAACGCAGTAGCTATTTCAGACCCAACCGCGTATGGACTGATCTGCGTGTTTGACTTTGGCTTCTGCATTAGCGATGTTTGCGTGCATGAAAGCGCTGAGTCTATTCAGGGTTTCCTGATGCACAAGGGGTTGCGAGAGCACAAAGAGCAAGAGGGCCAATTGGGCAAGTTGTTTGGCCAACGTGCGAAGGATGCGGACTGGAATTTCTGAGATGACCAAGATTTTCAAATTATGCGTGCAGTGCGAGCACGATTTCTATATCTCTGAGAAGGATCAAGAATTCTTTTTGTCCCGAGAGCTAGAATTCCCAAAGCGTTGCTGGAGTTGTCGCCAGAAGAACCGCAAGGAGCGTGCAGAAGAGGCAGCAACTCAACCGGATAGACGAAGGGACCGAGTTCCTCCTCCCTTACCTGAAGCTTCCACACAGCAGACACCAAATGGTGGCCTTGTCGAGTTCTTCACTTCGACCGAAGACGACCACTGGGCAGACCACAACACTGATATTAAACCAACAAGTGTGCTTCGCACGAAGCGCAGACATCGTGGGGGAAACAACAAATGACAAAGAAACCCAAAGTAGTAGCTTTTCTTGCTCGTGCTGGCCACGGGAAGACCACAGCAGCTCGCCACCTAGTTACCCAGCACAATGCGCGCATTGTTAGTTTCGCAGGACCACTGAAGCGTCTTGCTAAGAGGTTGCTGCCCCTCACAGACGAGCAGCTATACGGTGCAACGGAAGCAAAGGAAGCTGTTGACCCTCGCTTCGGATTCAGTTCTGGGGAGTTCATGCAGCGTCTCGGAGAAGGTGCACGCCAAGAGATTCGCCAGCTGGTCTGGTACGACGGTGCGATCAATGAGATTCACCAACTGTTCAATGCGAGTGATGACAAGGACAACCTGGTATTCGTCATCGACGACATGCGGTACATCAACGAGGCGGAAGCCTTTTACAACGACGACACCATCAACTCTCGTGTCATCAAGTTGACCTGCCCAGACGCAGTGAGTAATCGAGACCCGAACCATCCCAGCGAAGCGCAAGTGGAATTGGTTCCGCCGAAGTTCATCGACCACACCATCATCAGTAAGAAGAGTACTGACAGCACCGACCTCAAGGAGAAGGTGGACGCGGTATTTGCGACACTCTTCCCGCCGACGCACAGCAAAGAGGAGCTGTTCAAGACACACAAGATCGACTGATGCCGAAGATACCCGCTGAGTCCGACAAGCTACAGCTCACTCTATGGCGCGCACCTGATGGGCACACGTTCATCGGGGACCAAGACGGTAGAGAGATCCAAGGTGTCATCAACGTGCAGATGTCTTGCAACATGCACCAAGGGAACCGGATCTCCCTTGAGTGCGTTGGTGGTGGTGGTGTTCGTGAGTTGCCTGCACGACGCAATGCTCCCAACATCGCAGCGCCAGCTAAGGATGTTCTGATTCAAGGACACAAGGCGGAGGAGATCACTCTCAGTGCTGATGACCGTCTCAAGCGTGTGATGGTTCTGAAGTGGCCGAAGGGCCAACCGCCCATTCACCATGAGGCATTGGCTGCGATGGAGAGGCAAGTGCGCCGCCAACTAGGTGAAAACACGTCATTAGTGTGCTTGCCAGAAGGTGCGGAATTGGACATCATCGAGCTTTCTAGTACAGAATCAGAATCACCGGGGAATCTGATACGCGCAGACGCAAAGTGGAACTTCTAATGGACCACAGGGAACTCGCAATACATAAGCTCAAGCTGTCGATGGTCAAAGACGTGGCTATCATCGTTGCGTGTGCGATTGCGGTCTTGTGGATGGTCAAGATCATATGAGCACAACCGCAATATTTGTTCCAGTCGTGGCTATCATCATCTTGGTGGTGGTTGCACTCTTGGCACTGTTTCAGGATCGCTTCCTGATGCTCAAGCAGTGGCAGCGTCTCGCGATAGCTATTCCAGTGACGCTCGCATGCTTCGTCGGTCTCTGGCTAGCCACACACAACTTACCAGACACAGAGCTTCGGGAACCTCACTGGAAGAAGTCGCCCATCACAGTGGCCTTTGAGCGGTTCGAGGAATCAGGCACCACTGCGGTGGAGTTACTCAATGGCCATATCGACTGCGACAGTGGTCCTGTGTTCAAGATCGTTGAAGACAACGCAGACATCACAATCAAAAACATCACAGAAATCCCATGCAACGACATCGATTACGTGGGACTCGATAGTGATGACTTCGGTGGCGCTTACTACTGCGGAGAGCGTGGCGAGATCCATATCAACTACCCAGGTGACACTTGGCAACAAGCCTTCATCATCTATCACGAACTGGGACACGAACTTGGTCTGCCAGATGGTCGCAGAGGTGCGATGGCGAAGCTGCCCAAGCTCGAGGTCAACCAGGCGACACCCATCATCCTGCTGTCCGACAAGGACCTCAAAGCAGTGAGAAAGAGGTTCTGTGCATCTCCACCAAAAGAGCCAACCGAATAGGTTTCCTATGTCAACGCCAAAGCCCCAACGGTTGCAGTTCTGGTTGGAGAACAACGACGAAGACGAGATGACTTGTTTCTTCTGTGACGGACCGAAGTGCGAGCAGCGTTTCATGCACAGGGCTGCAGGCGGCATGAAGATGGTAGGGGTTCACACCTCTTGTGCTGAGAAGCACGAGGAGCGCAGGCAGCAACGAGCTACGGAGCCCCAAGCATGACCCCATATACCTTCAGAGCGAAGCTGCACCACGTCTGGGACGGTGACACCATCTGGCTCACGATTGACCGTGGAGAAGGTTGGCAGAGCGTCGGCAAGTACAGGCTCTGGGGCGTCAATACTCCAGAGATTCGAGGCAGTGGCGTCACTGCGCTGGAGAAGGTGTACGCAGGCGAGGCTAAGGCATTCGTTGACGAGATGCTTCGGGACAAGACTTTGATCATATCCACGCACAAGGGGGACGGTAAATTTGATTGGATGGTTGAAATTTGGGTGGATGGCTACGCTGATCAAACGTCTCTTACGCAGTGCATTATCGATGCTGGGCACGGGGTCGAATACCTCGGAGGGACCAAAAAGACTTGGGCCAAGCGCAAAGAAATCCAGGACCAACAACGGGCAGTTTACGAAGCAGCCAACGCCTACGAACGAAGTGAAGACGATGAAGCCTGATCAAGTATTGAAAGCCGCCGATTACAACGCAGCTGAGTATGAGGAGGACGACTTCACACCAGAGATGATCGTGCGACTCGTGCAGCACTGGCAGCAGTCGCATGACCTAGTAGACGACGGACAGGCTGGTCCCATGACACAGAAGACCATCCAGTCAAGCATCGACGCGGAGTGGTCTAAGGCACCAAATCCAGCTGCGGCATATGACCAATGCGTGGATGGCAAGTGGCTCCCATGGGACGGTCCTGAGACCTCGCAGCCCAGGCTGGGCGAGCAGGTAGGTTACTTTGGTCAACCTGAGACCTCTCCAGGCTCCAACGTGATGAGCAAGACCTGGTATCGGGACAACATCATCGAGTGTCACCAGAAGCTTGGCAACAAGCTACCAGGCGCACCAGCCAACCAATGGATCAAGGTCCACAAGATGGTTGAGCCTTACCTACGTGAGGCACTTCGACGAGCAACGATCACTTGCCCTGGGTACGCCATCACGAAGCTTGGCAGCTACAACTTCCGCCATATGCAGAACAACCCGAGCAAGAGCCTCTCGATGCACTCGTTCGGGGTGGCCTTCGACATCAATCCACCAGCCAACAGCGGACAACACTACGCCAAGGGTAAAGCTCCCAAGGCGTACTCAGCGGAGTACATGAAGCGTTGGCCTAACGGTGTCCCAGCGGACTTCGTGCAGGCATTCGCTAGCTGTGGGTTCTCGTGGGGATCTGATTGGGATGAGGACGGACGCACAGAAGACCACACCTTCCTTGACCCGATGCACTTTGAGTGGGTAGCGCGCGATGGACACAAAGAAAAAGTCTAAGCGGCGCGCACCATTCAAGTTCGACACAGGCTCATTCAACTTCCCTCCGGTCCGCAGGCTTAGTGACATGACCGAGAGGGAAATCTGCGCCCTAGAGTGTGAGTATGGGTGCGTTGTTATACGACCCTCAAAAGTCAAGTCTCAGGACAAGAGTTGACTTCGCGCTCCCGATCAATGAAATTGGTGTTGGGGGGGTGTTTGGTGTTGGGGGTATTGCAGTTGAGACAGCAGAGCATTAACGATCTTCTTGGCGTAGCGTTGATCGTCATCGGCCTGGGCATGGTATATGCTGCAATGTAGGATTAGGTATGCCCGACATCTCCGTCATCCCAGTCACAACA